>MDTD01137761.1_pt1 | contig 21381 bp, 22 predicted proteins | sample 811221 | NCBI WGS metagenome assembly MDTD01 (sample SAMN05326646, study PRJNA326480) | marine metagenome | isolation source: seawater | place: Pacific Ocean: South West | collected 2011 | reverse complement strand
TAAACGTGTTGTAACAAACTTTAATCAATTCAGCATTTTCAATTGATGTTTTAAAAAAGGGAGAATTATTGATGGTTTTATAAAATTTTTCTGCCTTTTTTGCTGCATGTTTATCATCAACTCCAAATAATATTATTTCGGGGTTTAAAAAATCATTTATTGTTGTTCCCATCGCTATGAAAAAAGGATTATAGCATAGTTTTACATATTTATTTAGCAAAGGTTTAATTTCCCTACTGATAGTTCCTGGCAAAACTGTTGAAATAATAATTACAACTTTATTTTTTTTTTGTCTTTGAATTTCATTAGCTAATTCTTTAATTCCATTTTTTAAAAATTTATAATCAAAATCTACCCTTTTTTTTGGTATTGCGGTAATACCTTCATATTTTTTATTATGTGGTGTTTGAATAGGAACAAAAATTATTTCACTTTTGGAAACCAGGTTTTTTATACTTAACAATTTTAACTTTGATTTTTTGAGTAGCTTCGGTGCCTCTACTTCTTTATATGGTATTTTTTTTAATTTAACAAAGGATTTCACTGTATTTGAAATATCATAACCAAAGACCTTATGTCCCTTATCTTCTACAGCCAAAGCAACTGGTAAGCCTAATTTACCTAAACCTAAAAAACCTATATTCATAAATGTAATTTTTTTAAAACCTTTCTATTGTTTAATTTTTAAAAAGCAAACATTAAATTCATTTATTTAATTTTAAATATTTTTTAACTTGTCTAAAAATATCTAAATTTTCATTTATAATTATTGTCTTTGCTTTGATTTTGTTTCCAAATTGGTAATCAATATTTTTATCTCCAATCATTACTAATTTTTTATCGTCGATTGGCCATTTTTTTTTTGCTAATTTGTACATACCTATATTTGGCTTTCTTAAATTTTTTAAATATGCTGACGAAAATTTTTTACTATTTTTGAAATAAGGAGAAAAAAAAATATCATCGATCTGGACATAATTATTTTTAAACTTAGTCAACATCCACTTATGCAGTTTATTTAAATCATTTATAGAATAATAACCCCTTCCAATTCCTGATTGATTTGTTACGATAAATACAAAATAATTTTTTCTATTAAAAAATTTAATTGTTTTAAAAATATTTTTTGTAAAAATAAATTTTCTTTTAGTATAAACATAGCCTAAATCCTTATTTATAACGCCATCTCTATCTAAAAAAACCGCTGGATATTTTATTTTTGGTAACATAGATTTTGCTTTTTTTAGATCAGATTTAATTCCTATATCTAAAAAAAAATTACTTTGAAAGTTAATTGATTGTATCTTTTCTCTTTGAGCGAGCAAAGGCAATATCTGACTCTCTAGAGAAATTTTTTCAATTTTTAGGTTATTAAAGATTTTTTTTTTAAAAATATAAGTTCCCACATTAACATTTGATTTTTTTTTAGTTGAAATGTTGCTAAATTCTTGAACTTTATTTTTTTTTATTTTTATGCTTCCATATCTTTTATTTATCAAATTTTTAAAACATAAGATTGCATCAAATTTTTTTTTATTAAATTTTTCTGCAAGATGAAAAAGATCTGCGTCAAAATATGTATCTCCATTAAAAAGATAAAAAATATCATCAAGTTTATTTTTTGCATTAATTAAAGCACCGCCAGTACCATATAGTTTTTTTTCTTTAAAGCATGTAATTTTTGTGTAATTGTTAATTGTTATGTTGTGATACCTTTTAAAAAATTGCTCACTTTTATAACCACAAAGTAGCAATATTTTGCTTACTCTAAATCTAGATAGTCTAGAAATTAGATAATCTAAAAAAGGTTTGTTGTTTAATTTAATTAAAGGCTTTGGTGTTTTTTTTGTTATATTTCCGAGTCTTGATCCTATCCCACCACATAAAATAACCGCTTGTTTGATTGTATTTTTTGAAACTGTCTTATTTTTAGCTAATTTAACCATTAAATTTAATTTTTTTTAAGAATAATTCTTAATTTTATAATGTAGTTTTGGTAAAACCTTAATAGAAAAATTTAATTAATAAATATTAATTATGAAAATTAATACAATGAAACACAAACTTTTAAATTCGATTAAGGAAAATAGCACAATTCTTGAAAAATTAATTAAAAAGGATGTTTTGATCAATAAAACTGTAAATTTATTTTATAGAACTCTTAAGAATAAAAAAAAAATTTTGATATGTGGAAACGGTGGATCTGCTGCTGATGCGCAACATTTAGCCGCTGAAATGTTGGTAAGATTAAGTCCAAAAAAAAATAGAAAACCATTTCCAGTATTGAGCTTATGTACAGATACATCTACATTAACAGCGTGTAGTAACGATTATGGTTTTTCAAAAATTTTTGAAAGAAATTTAAATGCTTTTGGGAACTCTGGTGATGTTTTGCTTGCAATAAGTACATCGGGAAACTCGTTAAATGTTATCAAAGCAATTAAATTGGCAAAGAAAAAAAAAATTAAATCAGTTGGTTTTTTAGGATTGAATGGTGGTAAAGCAAAGCGAATTGTAGACATTCCTATAATAGTAGATAGCAATAATATTGCTCGAGTCCAGGAAGTACATATTTTTCTTGGACATTTTATTTTTCAGGAGTTAGAAAATCTTTTAATAAAAAATTAATAATTATTTTTAAAGTAAATATTTGTATTTCTTAATATATCTATTAACTCTTTAATACCCATTTCTAAGCTAATCTTAGCATAAAACCCTTTTTTTTCTATTTTTTTATTGCTTACAAAATAGTCTCTTTGGTCTGGATCTTTTTTATTTTTTTTTATGATTATTTTGAGTGGTAAGAATTGTTTTTTTATTTTTTTTGCTAATTGAATTTTGGTTATATTTGCCGAGGACAATCCTAAATTATATACGTTATTTTTTAGACTATTAAAGTTGTCTATAGCAAAAATAAAAGCTTTTACTACATCTTTAATATGAATAAAATTTCTTCGAAAATGTGGTTCATAAATTTCGATTTTTTTTGTTTTTATTGCTTTTTCAACAAAATTATTTACTAACAAATCAGTTCTCATTCGATAAGAAAAACCGAAGATTGTGGCTAAACGAAAAGCTATACAATTTCCTTTTTTTAAAATTTCTTTCTCGGCTTCAGCTTTTGTCCTTCCATAAAGTGAAATTGGATTTAAAGGTGAATTTTCATCACAAAATTTATTTTTTTGTCCAATACCGTAACCAGAGTTACTTGTTGGAAATATAATTTTTTGTTTTTTTTTTTTAATTTTTAATAATAATTTAACAGAAGTTAAATTTGTTTTCACAGCCTCTTTTTTAAATTTTTCACACAACGGCGCTCCGACTAATCCAGCAAGAGGTATAATAAAATCTTGATTTTTGGTTATTTTTTTTAAAACATTTATTTTTGTTATATCTTCTTTTAAAAAAATAAAGTTCTTATTAACAAATAAGTGATTTATTGAGTTACTAGAATATTTTAATATATCTACTACAGTCACAATATGACCTTTTTCAACAAGTGCAGTGGCTAACATGGATCCAATGTATCCAGCTCCTCCAGTTATAAGAATTTTTTTTTTCATGTCCTGTAATTTCTACACTCTTGTAATAAATTTTTTACTGAGGTTCTAAAAGGTACTAATGGTCTCCATCCAGTATGTTTTTTAAATTTTGATGTTTTAGGAATTTGAAGCGTAACATCTTGTGGTCTAAGTAGTTTTTTATCAATTTTAGTTTTTATTTTCACACTTGATAATGAAATTAATTCATTAAGAAATTCACCGACTGAGATTATTTTATTTCCACCTATGTTATATATTTCTCCAACTTTCCCTTTTTTTGCAGCTAGCCAATATGCATTCATTGCATCATTAATATCAACAAAAGTTCTCACACTTTTGAGGTTTCCATGAGTTAAAAAATCTTTTTGTTTTCTTTCAATCATAGCGATTTGATTTGCAAATGAAGTTTGAAATAAATTCATTCTTCTAGCATTTGTATATGAAAACATTCTAGTGATTACGATATTCAGTTTGTAACATTTGTAATAAATTTGTGAAATTATATCCTGAAACGCTTTTGTAGCAGCGTAAGGATTGACTGGACTAATTGGTTGATTTTCATCTATAGGTATATCTTTTTTTGTAACAGCTCCATATACTTCAGAAGTACTACAAATCATTATTAAGGTTTTAAGCTTAAGTCTTCTTATACTTTCAAGCAAATTTAATGTAATTGAATTATTGTTATCTGCAAATTTTAAGGGATTATCAAAGGAATCTCTCACATCAGCATTTGAAGCCAAATGAAAAATTGCATCTGGTCTAACTTTATGTAAAATTTTTTGTGTTTTATTATAATTTTTAAGATCTAATTTAAATAACTTTAAATTTTTTATTTTTTTTTCTATTGTTGTTTTATATCCTGTAGATCTATAAGAGCCGTAAATATTAATTTTTTTATTTTTTTTATAGATATACTCAGCTAAGTAACTACCCCCGGATCCAGTAATTCCTGTAATAAATATTCTTTTAAACTTTCTCATATTAACTAAAATTTATTTAGGACATTAAGCACTTTTTTAATCTTATCTTTATTTAGAGTTGGAAAATTACCAATATAATATCCGAAATTATGAATGTGATCGACATTTTTAAATTTTTTAAAATTAACATTTTTAATAATTTTCTTAAGCCAAGGTTGTCTTAGTTGATTGCCCCCGCCTGCATTTCCTCTTCTAAATTCAATTCCATTTTTTTTCATAGTTTTTTCTAATTTGTTTCTTAATTTAAAATCTTTATTTTTTAAAACTAGTGGGAATGCATAATTACTTATGCCATTGAAATCAAATTTAGTTTGAAAAACGAGAGGATTCAAATTTTTTATAAAATAGTAAAAATTATTATTTCTTAATTTGTTATTTTTATCAATTCGCTTTAATTGATTAAGACCTATAACTGCTGAAATTTCATTATTTCGAAAATTATAACCTGGGTACATAAATATAAATTTTGGAGAAAGATTGCTATATTTTTTGATTAACTTGCGTTCCATTATCTTATTTCCTGCCTCTCTTAACATTCCATGTGATCTTAGCATTCTTATTGTTTCATAATATTTTTTATTATTTGTACATATCATTCCACCTTCTATTGTTGATAAATGATGAGCATAATAAAATGAAAAGCAAGACATTGCTCCAAAAGTGCCTAATTTTTTGTTTTTAAATCTTGCCCCGTGCGACTCACATACATCCTCTATCAATAAAATTTTTTTCTTTTTTAACTCTCTTAAAAGCTTTTCACTAAGACCATTAAATCCCTGAGCATGAGTGATGAAGACTGCCAAAGTTTTTTTTGTAATTTTTTCAAATACCATTTTATTATCCATAGATAACGTTAATGGATCAATATCTACAAACACTGGCTTGAAGCCACTTTCAATTACTGAAACAATATCGGAAATCCATGTCAGTGTCGGCACAATAATTTCATTTTTATTTTTATTTTTATTGAAAATTTTTAAAGCTTTAATAGATAGTAAATTTGCAGATGAACCAGAGTTTACAAAAATACTATATTTAACACCAAGCCATTTTGACCATTTTTGCTCAAATTCTCTCACTTTTTTTGACTGTGTATAGATTTCATTTTTCCTTAAAAATTTAATTACCTCTCTTCTATCATCCAAAGTAATATTATTTTCCATTAAAGGTAAAAGGATTTTTTTTTTCATATTTTTTTAGAATTATAAATTATTTTGCTTCCGTTGTTAGAAAATTCAAATTGAACTATCTGATGTTTCTTAAAAGAATTTAAAAAATCTTTTTTTTTTGTAATTGGTACATAAAATAAAATAAATCCCCCTCCACCTGCTCCTAAAAGCTTACCTCCTAATGCTCCCAGCTTTTTTGCTTTATTATAAATCCGATCGATATGATCATTGGTAATCAATCTGCTAATATTTTTTTTTGCATTCCATGATTTGTCTAATAATAAACCAAATTCGTCTAGATTTTGATTTTGAATAATTTTTTTCGCTTCATTCGTATATTTAACTATTAATTCCATTAACTCTGACTTATGAGTTAAATTGTGAACATATTTTGAGGCTACATCTTGAGCTGTTTTTGGTCTTTCTGTATAAATCATTACGAGTCTATTGTTCAATTTGTGAAGATATTTTTTATTTATAATAATTTTATTTATTCTAAATTTCCCATTTTTAAAAAATTTTATTGACTGGAAACCCCCAAATGAGGTTGCGATTTGATCTTGCGACCCCACAGTTTCTTTTAACAACTTTTGTTCAAAATATATACTTTGTTTTGCTAGTGAATTTTTACTTAAACTTTTATTTTTTAAGGCAAATAGTGCGTTCATTAAACCTACAACAAAAGAGGAGCTTGAACCCATCCCGCTTTGTGCTGGTAAATCACCTGCATATAAAATATCAAGCCCTTCCTTAATTTTTAAGTAGTTAATCATTTTTTTTACAACTCTGTGTTCTATTTCATTTTTGTTATTAGCAAGCTCTATTTTTTTCCAAATAATACGATATTTATACTTATAAAAAGGAGGAAGAGGTCGACATGACAAATAAAGATATTTGTTAATAGTAGTTGAAATTACTTCCCCACCGTTTTTAAAATACCACTCTGGATAATCTGTGCCCCCTCCAAAAAAAGATATTCTGTAAGGTGTTCTTGAAATAATCACTTTTAGGTAATATTCTTTTTTAATTTTTTTAAAATATTTTGTACTGATAGTCCATTCTTATCAAGAAGCATTTCTCTTCCTAAGTTTTCAAAAATAAACTTATCCGGTATTGAAAGATTAACTAATTTTTTATTATTTATTTTCTCTGAAATGATTGAATATAGTCCACCAGAAAAAGTTTGTTCATCAACACATACAATAGTATTATAATTATCCAAAAGTTTTATTAAATCTTTAGGAAATGGTTTACATCGCACAAGATCAATTATAGATATATTCTTTTGATTTTTTTTGTCTAATTTTTCTACTGCTTGAATCGCTCTTTGTATTATTGTTCCGTGAGAAATAATGCATATTTTTGGAGACTTTGCTTTTCTTAAAAATCTGAATCCTTTTAAAATTTGTTTGTAAGATGTCTTTAACAGTAAATTTTTTGTTGGCTTTCTATCTAATCTAATAAACTTAGGTCCTTTAGTTTTATAAGTTATTTCAGCAATTCTTCTGGCGATTTCTGGGTCAGATGCAGTGTATATTATCGCATTTGGTATAGCTCTTAAACACGCTAGGTCCTCTGTTGCATAATGCGTCGGTCCAGAGTTAGCATAACTTAGACCTATTCCTGTTACAATAGTTGTTACATCTAAATTCATTAAACATGTTGAGGTTTTGTGTTGCTCTAAACATCTTAATGATATGAATGGAGCCATTGCATAAACATAGGTTTTAAAACCTTCTACAGACATGCCGCAAGCAAAATCTATGGCGTTTTGTTCACATATACCAAGGTGGGTAAATTGTTTACTCAACTTTTGCCTAAATTGATCTAATGCAGGTGCGCCAAAGTCAACACTTATAAATTGTATTTTTTTATCTTTTTTTGCAAATTTAAATATTTTATTTATAAATTCATCTCTTTGGAAATTTGAATTATTGATCATATTATATATCTAATTCCTCAATGGATTTCTTATACTCATTTTTAGTTATTTTGTTCCAGTAATGCCAATTTGGCTTATTATGCATAATTTTTAATCCTTTGCCTTTTATTGTTTTCAAAATTAACGCAGTTGGTTTCTTGATTTTAGCCATTTTTTTTAAATTTAAATTCATAGATTTAAAATTATGTCCATTTGCTACAAAAGTTTTGAGCCCAAAACTTTCTATTTTTTTTTTTATGTCTCCTAAAGGAAGACATTTTTTTGGGTCCCCTAAAATAATATTTTTATTTACATCTATGATCAAATAAAAATTATCAAGGTTTAAATAAGACAACAAAAATAGTCCCTCCCATGTGGATCCCTCATATAGCTCACCTTCACTTATAATAACAAAGATTTTTTTATTAACTTTTTGTTTTTTTGATGCAAATGCTATACCTGTACCTAATCCGATACCATGCCCGAGAGAACCAGAGGCAACTTTAATTCCGGGTATTGAATTATTGCCAAACATTCTTAAATTAGTCTTTTTATTTACACCCCAATTCATCCAGTCTTTTTTAGAGAGTACGCCTAAATCGTATAAGATTGGATATTGTGCAACAGTGGCATGACCTTTACTCATAATAACATCGTCGTAAACTTTTTTTTTTGATTTATCAAATTTTAATCTTACATATTTTTGATAGTAAATTGTCACTAAAAAATCTAAAATCGAAAATGCTGATCCTGGATGACCTTCTTGTAATAAGTAAAATTTTTTAAATAAATCTAATCTAATTTTTTTTGATTTATTGACTAAATATTTCATCCTAATTAATTTTGTAATATTTTTCTTTTTAATTTAATTTTTGCCATTTCCTTAATATTAATCATGTTTTCTTCACCAAATTTTTTATTAATCTTGTTTAAAAAATTTTCATTAGAAAAATACTTCTTCCAAGCATCATCTCTAAACTGAAGAACTTCTCGGGATGTACAGTATTTTGTCGGTAGCGGTTTGCATTCATATGAAAAAAAAGCATATTCTTCAAAAGTTTTTGGCATGTCCCAATTGTTTTTTTTTGCTTCAAAATATAAAGGAGATCCAGGTAATGCTTGTGCTGGGTAAAAGTTAGCATGCTCAGTATTAAGATCTAGAGCAAGGTCTAATGTCTCATTCATTGTTTTAATACTATCTTCTGGAAGTCCAAATATATAATTACCTAATATGTTAATGTCATAACTATTTATCATTTTTGCAACTTCCCTTATATTAACATCTTTAAATCTACCTTTCTCAATATCTTTTCTTACTACTTGATTTCCGGCTTCTATACCTAGACATAACCAATTTACTCCAGCTTTTTTAAATAATGCTAACTGATCCTCTCTAACAGTGTCTACTCTTGCGTATGCCCACATATTAAAATCAAGACCTCTTTTAATAATTTCTTGAAGAACTGGTATGTAAAATTTTTTATTTAAAAAAAACATCTCATCAGACAATCTTATTGTCTTTACGCCAAAATTTGCAAGTATCTCCAATTGATCAACAAAAAACATTGGATCCCAGTGCCTCATAATTTTAAAATCTGAAGACTTGGCATTTGGGTCGGTGTTATCTCTATTTAATATATTGATCATACAAAAATTACAGCCAAACTTGCATCCTAAAGATGAATAAACTGCAGCAAACGGTGTTCTGTCTTTTTCTGAAAAAAAACTATGCCAAAAATGAGCTCTATATAAGTCCAAAGTCTTATTCTTTTTTGGCAATAAGTCCCAAGCATACCCTGGTAGATCAATATTTATATCTTTCTGATCGACTATCTTGTTTGCTTTGTTTAGTACGGGTAAATTATTTTCATCTTTGTATCCGATGCCCAAAACGTTATTTAATTTATCTTTTAAATTTGTTTTTAATAAATCTCTCAATGCATAAACTCCCTCATTTACAAAAACGAAATCAACAAACGGATAGGAGATTACTTCCATTGGCAGAGCACTTATATGCGACCCTATAAAACCAGTTTTTACTTCAGGATAGTGTTCCTTTAGTTTTTTAGCAAGACTATTTGCCCCTATCATTAAAAAAGTACCTTGGTTTGGTTGTTGACCATATAAAACGAAACAAGCTAATTTACATTTGGAGTCTTTAATCCTTTTAATAGCCTCATCCTCATCAATTCTTAACGCATCACAGTCAAGAATTTCACAAGAATAATTATACCTTCTCATGCTGGAAGCCAGCAAAAGTGCCCATGTTGGCGGTTCAATTGCTGAAAATCTATTAGCTAAATTTTGATAAATTGCTTTAGAAGAATTTGGTATAATGAATAATACATCCATATCTAAATTTTTATTTTCTTTTTAAATTTATTTTTAATTTTTAATACAAAGAAATCATAGTAAAACCTAACTATATATAAAAATATTAATTTTTTTAACAACTTCCCTGGTGAGTTAGACTCAGTTAACTGATTATTAATCACGCTGAACAACTCATCATATATCTCTCCAATATCAAGGAAATCCTCTGGTGATATTACGTTTTCGTTAGATAATAATGTTGCCAACAATGCTACAGCGCTTCTCTGGGTGCAGATAAGATGCTTACATTTAGAAAGTGTATAGATATCAATAATTAATTTTATAGCAGCAATATTTTTTTTTTCATATAAGTCATATTTATTAGTAGTAATATTTTTTAAATTTGAAAATTTATCGAGAAACTTTTCTGAACTAGAGGCTAGGTATATTTTTTTCTCACCTATTTTTTTTATGATTTTAAAAACAAGACTTTCAGGAAACCATTTTTTGTATCCAATATAAAATCTAGCAAACCAATAATAATTTCTTTTGCCCTCATTTCCAGTAATTGCAGTTATATCTCCAGTTCTTACATGTATACCATATTCATATTCAGGAATATTTTTTATTTTTTGTTTTAATTCATCGTTTAACTCTAAATTTTTTGCTAATTCTGACAACTCTTTAATTACATCTTCAAAATTTTCATTCTCAAGGTAAAGTATTTTTCCTGTTATACCCAAAATATTTTTTGAATATTTATTTACACACTCTTTGTCAGAATTAAAATATTTAATTGGTAGATTTTTAAATATTAAATGATCATCGTGTTCATGATGATGTAGCTGGGCTGTTGGTGTTGACCTAGATGTATCCCATAAAATGACGACTTGTTTTTCTAATTTTTTAGCAATTCTTAAGCAATTTAAATAAGCAAATATTCTCATTCCAAATGAATCAAATCGTAAACTATAAAATATATCGTAATTTTTTAATGAATTAAGTTTGTGTTCATCTATTTTTTCAAACAAGCCCGTTTTTTTAAAATTTTCTATAATATAATTTAAATTCTTCATTCTTTTGTATTTATCTCTGACTTTAATTCATCATACTCTTTCATTTTTTTTTTCATAAAATTAAGAGTTAATTTTGTTTTAGTGGCTAAACCAGTTGGTGTTAATATGTAGAAATAATTTATTTTTTTTGGATTTTTTTTAAAATTTTCAGCTTTTACTAAACCTTTCTTTTGTAAAGCTTTTAAACAATAGTTTAATTTACCTAAACTAAATCCAAGTTCTGTAGCTAGCTTTCTTTGAGAAGCTGTGGGATTTTTTTTTATTTTTCTTAAAATTTCAAATTCGTCTTGGTTAAAGCTCATAGTTTATATGTTCAAATTTTGAACATTATATCGTTCAATATTTGAACGGTCAATCATTAATTGCTGGCTTTTTGGTAATGTTTAATCAGCTTAGTTATAATTTTTTTTCCATAAATATAATTAATTTTTTTTATATTATTTTTTTTTAAAGTTTCTAAATAATTTGATTTTTTTACTTTTATATCTATAGGTCGTAAAAATTTTTTGTTATTTTCTATAATAAATTTTTTATAATTTAATTTAAAGTGTTCAAATGCAAACTTTAACATTTGTCTAGCCGAAAAATATTTTCCATTTGATAAGATGAAATCTTGAGGTTTTTTATTTATAACTTTCAAAATCATTTTACATTGATCCTCACACCAGTTCCATTCTCGTTGAATATTTAGATTTCCAAATTCGGTCATAATGTTAAATTTTTTTGCATTTATTGCTGCGAGACATATTTTTGGAATTAGAAAAAATTTTTTTCTTAATAAAGATTCAGTGTTAAAGATAATAGCATTATAAGCTTTTACTCTATATTTTTCCCTATAAAATTTAGTCAGATTAAAAGCCTTCAATTTTGCCTTACCGTATGGATTTACTGGTAATTTATATGTTTTATTTGAAATTTTACCTTTTATATTTCCATACATTTCAGATGAGGCCGCGTGGAAAAATCTAACACTAATTTTTTCTTTATGGATAACTTCTAGGACATTTTTACAGCCTAAATAATTACTTTTCATTGTTTCCAATTTTTTCACAAAAGAAATTTTCGGAGAACTCTGGCCTGCAAAATAAAAAATATTTTTTGGCTTATAATACTTTATTAAATTTAAAATTTTTTTTTTATTATAAATATCTAATTTAACTATAGTAGAAAATTTGTTAATTTTTTTTTTATCAATTGATCTTGATGTAATTATTACTCTTTTTTTTTTTTTATTTAATTGTCTGCTTAATGTAATGCCAAATTGTCCTGTACCACCAATTATTAAGCTATGGTATTTTTTTTTCATTTTTATTACTGTAAATAAAGTTCTACTAAAATCTCGATCTGTTTTTCATTATACATTCACCAAAATCGATTACTTTATTACTTTCATATCATTTCTCCATATTTTTCGGCTTTTTTATCCATTTCAATCCAGCTGTCGCCTGGTAATAAACATAGCAAATTTTCTTTAAAATATACTTTATAATTTTTGGACATGTGCTTAGCTCCGCTTATTGGTTTATCTACTGTACATCTACCATGATGAAAACCTACATAAACAATTGTATCAAAATTATCTTTTATTTTTTCATTTACAAATTCATGTTGAATTTTTGGATAGCCTTTAAATATTTCATGAACAGTTTCATTTTCATTTACAACAACAAACTTATGTTTTACATCATGCATATACTCATCTATTTTTTTACAATAATAATTATTAATATTATTAACATATTCATTATTAAAAGGTTTGGGTTGTGTTGCCCAAGGATCAATTATTAACCATATTGCTTCATTTTGTAATTTTTGTAATAGCGATATATTGTTAAATTCACGAGGAATAATATAAAATTTAATTCTAGATATAATTCTATATACTAAATATATAACTCTAGATATTTTTAATAATATTGATTTAAAAATTTTTTTCATAATTTCAAACAAAAAAAATGTTTATTATAAATTTTTAACACTAAATCAAGGTACTTAGATTTAATATAATAGCTATATTATGTTTTCATTATCCACAAGTATTATATTTTAAATATAAGCAATTATTAAGCTATGGCATTTATTTTTCATTTTTTTTACTACTGAAAATTATTTAGATTAAAATAATATTTTCTCATTAATTACCTTTTGTTTTATGAATAATAAACTACAAAAAGTTAATTCTATTGAATTTCTTAATATATAAATTTGTTACTTTTTTTAATTTATTGACTAATGGCTGATTTTTATTTGTTAAAAAATAATTTTTAAAAATATAAATTTTAGTATTTGGAAATAAAATATCTGAAAAATAAGGGACTGATGAAATTTCTGAAATAATTTTTTTTATATTAAATATTTTTACTACCACTTCTGATGGCAGATTATCAATTGGAAATTTATTCAAATAAATAAGTTTAAATTTCTTTTTATTTAAAACTTTTATTATGGTTTTTTGAAGGCTTGTTTTTTGATCAATATTTATTTTTTTATCTTTTATTAAAATTATATCTTTTTTTTTATTGATAATATTAAGTATTTTTTTTATTAAAATTTTGACTTGGTTAAAATCATGATGATGATTTGATCCACCAAAGTTCAATAGTATGTAATTCTTTTTTAAAAATTTTTTTATTTTCAAAAAATTTGTTAATTCAACAATCGCTAAATTTATTTGTTTTGGTTTTACCACTATTTTTTTTACATAAGGAGAAAATCCTATTTGACTTTTAGATCTAATATAATTTTTTTTAAAAAATTTATTTGTAAATCTATTACCAAGAATAGTTACATAACCTTGCCATTTAATTGGGCCATAGTTCAAAAGATTTAACTTAAACATCGCAATAATTACTAAATTATAAAAATATTTATAATATCTAAATTCTTGCGCGGAAATAATTGCCTCATTTAAATTCCCATGACCATGCTCTATGTAATAAGTTGGAATTTCGTTATTTTTAAGCTTAGAGATTACAAGCTCTATATCGTCACCTCCTGTATAAATATTTTTAATATTATATTTTAAAGTAATTTTTCTTATTATCTTTGAAAATCTATTTATTTCTTGAGATCTTCGAAAATAATATCCAAAAAATTTATTAGATGAATAATCGCGATTTCTTTTATAATTTATGTATTCAATAAAGTTAAAATACTTTTTTAAAAGAGGAATACATTTGTAGATTATTTCTTTAGAGAAATACTGATAATTGATTATTAATGTATTAGAGGAGTTTTTATTTTTTTTTGACTTCAGATAAGAAATTATAATTATTAATGATATAAAATTTCTTACATAGTATATATTAGTTTTTTTTTTTATAATCTCATTCATTAATTTAGTGAAGATATATTTTTATTTAATTTCAATAAAAAGTATATTAGTTTAATAATTTAATATAACAATTTATTCAATGAAAAAAAAAATATTTCTAACAGGGTCAAATGGATATATTGGATCTTTTTTAAAGAGAAAACTTCAAAAAAAATATATAATAATTAGCTCAGATATAAGCAAAGGTAACAATTTAGATGATGATAATTATCTAAAAAAAATATTTAAAAAAAATAAAATCTACTCAATTATTTTTTGTCATGGTCTTAATTCAACACCGCTGGCAACAAAGAAAAAAGGTAAAGATCTTAATTTAAATGAAAATTCAATTCAAAACTATTTTAATATTAATTTTTTTTAAATTTAAATGTAATCAAAAATTATATTAAGTACCAAAAAACAGGAAGAGTTATAAACTTATCAACGATATACAGCATTAAAGCTCCTAAACATTTTATATATAAAAATTTTACCAAAGATTTGGGGTATTGTGCTTCAAAATCTGCAACAAATATGATGATGAAATATTTTGGAACAAAATATGGAAAAAATTATTTATTCAATAGCATTATTTTAGGAGGCTTTAAAAGCAAAGGATTAAATTCTTTTTTTGAAAAAAACTATAAAAAAAATAACCCAAGAAGCAAAATGATGAAATTAGACGAAATATATCCTGTAATAAATTTTTTGTTAGATATAAATAATACCCATACAAATGCTCAAGAAGTTTTTGTTGATGGTGGCTGGCTATCTTGGTAATAAATATTAATCTAAATTATAATTTATATTTAGAAAATCACGTAAATTAATTATATGGCTAAGGCAAGTTTTATTAAAAAAAATAATATATTTACTATAATTACAGTTAGAACAGACTCTAAAAGATTACCTAAAAAATGCTTAAAACTTATAAATAAAAAAAAAGTAATTGAAATTATTATAAAAAGGGCAAAAAAAATAGGTTTTCCAATTATACTCGCAACAACAAAAAATAAGTCGGATAAGATTTTATGTGATTTAGCAAAAAAAAATAAAGTTGCTTATTTTAGAGGATCAAAGAACAATGTTTTAAAAAGATGGAATGACTGTATTTTAAATTTTAATATTTCAATCGCTATAATAGTTGATGCCGATGATTTGTTATTTGATTTCTCAGCATATAAAAAGGCAGCTAATATAATCGTTAAAAAAAAATATGATTATATTAAAGCTAATAAAAATTCTATAACTGGATTATTTACATATATATTTAAATCTGAAATTTTAAAAAAAATTTACAATAAATATAGGAATAAAAATATAGAAACTCCTGGACCTTTTTTGTCTAAAAATTTGAAATTCCATTCTTTAAACTTAAAAAAAGATAAAAAAATTAGATTTACTCTCGATTATCCAGAAGATTTGGTTTTCTTTAGAAAAATATATTCTAAATTTCCCTTTACTGTTGAGACAACTAAGGTAATTAATTATTTAAAACGTTTTAAAAACATAAGTAAAATTAATTATTTTAGGCAAAATGATTATTTAACTAATCAAAAGAAAAATTATGAAAGATTATAAAGGTTGGAAATTTAAAGGTAAAGAATTGAGTTATATTAGAGAAGTTTTGTCATCTGATTTCAAAGCAAAATCCTCTGGAACTATGAATGAGAGATTAGAAATAAAATTTGCAGAAATACACAATCAACGTTATGCTGTTACAGCAAATTCTGGAACTTCAACTTTACACATGGCTTTAAATGCTTTTGGTGTGGGTCATGGCGATGAAGTAATTATACCCGGGCTGACAGTTGCAATGTGTGGATATGCTGTTTGGCAATGCGGTGCAGTACCAGTTTATGCAGATATAAAAAAAGATACTTTCTTAATTGATCCAAAAGATATTCAAAGAAAAATAACAAAAAAAACAAAGGCTATAATGGTTGTTCATCTTTATGGTTTAATGTGTGACATGACAGAAATAATGAAATTAGCAAAAAAAAAATAATTTATTTGTTTTGGAGGATTGTGCGCAATGTTTTTTTGCCAAAGATGAAAAAAAAAGAATTGCAGGAACAATTGGAGATGTTGGAAGTTGGAGTTTTGAGAATTCTAAGCATATTACGACTGGAGATGGTGGAATAGTAACAACTAATAATAAGATTTTAGCAAAAAAAATGAGAGAGTTTTCTTGTGCTGGATTTAGAAATGTAACAGCTTCTAGTGGAAAAGTAAGAATTGATAGAAACAAATTCCAAGACCCTAATTGGAAAAGACATAATACCTTAGCTTATAACTATAGATTGCCAGAGGTTGCGGCCGCTATAGGCTTAGCTCAAATAGAAAGGAAAAATTTTTTCTTATCTAAAAGAATACAAATGGGTAAAAAATTTAAGAAAATAATTACATCTAGTAAGTGTGATATTTTGATAAGTCAATTTATTCCAAATAAATATACACATAGTTATTATACTTTTCCTTGTATATTTAATGGAAAAAAATATGGAATAACCTGGCAAACTTTCAGAAAAAAATTTATTTCTTTTGGTGGGGATGGTATTTACTCAGCATGGCAAACTGTGAATAATGAGCCAGCTTTCAAAAGAGCTAAAGAAAAAGGTCTTTACTCTGGCTCGATGAAAATTTCAAATTCATATGGATGGGGAGAAGTAAAAAACGGAGAGAGAATTCAAAAAGTCTTAATGCAATTTACTACTAATCAAAGGAATCTTTCAGAAATGAAAAAACAAGAAGTGGCATTAAAGAAAGTTTTAAATTATTATAAGAAAAAACTTAATCTAGTATAAAAAATAAATATTATGGCGTCTAAATTTTCGATAAAAGGAAGAAAGATTGGCCAAAATGAGAGGCCACTAATCATTGTTGAGATTGGAATAAATCACAATGGTTCTCTTAAAAAAGCAAAATACTTAGTTGATAAAGCACATGAAGCAGGTGCGGAAATTATAAAACATCAAACTCATATTGTCGAAGATGAAATGTCAGAAGAGGCTAAAAAAATAATCCCATCACATACTAAAGACAATATTTATAATATTATTAAAAAATATTCACTATCAGAGTCTGATGAATATAAACTAATGAAATATACCCATAAAAAAGGATTAATATTTATCAGTACTCCATTTTCACGAAAGGCAGTCGATAGACTAGTTAAATTTAACATACCGGCATTTAAAATAGGTTCTGGAGAATGTAACAATTATCCTTTGGTCGAATATATCGCTCAACATAAAAAGCCAATTATTTTAAGCACTGGTATGAATACGATTGAGTCAATTAGGCCTTCGGTAAAGATTATTAAAAAATATAAAGTTCCATATGTTTTATTACATTGTACTAATATCTATCCAACACCTGCGAACTTGGTACGATTAGATGCAATTAATACACTAAAAAAAAATTTTCCTAACGCATTATTAGGATTATCTGATCATACTGAAACAATTTTTCCATGTCTTGGTGCAATAGCACTTGGTGCCTGCGTGGTAGAAAAACACTTTACAAGTAATAAAAATAGTAAAGGACCAGATATATCTGCATCTATGGATCCAAATGAGCTTAAAACATTAATTAAAGGTTCAAACGAAATTTTTAAAGCAAAAGGATCTGGGAAAAAAGCAGTCAAAGGAGAAAATTCTACCTTAAAATTTGCATTTGCATCAGTTGTAGCTACTGAAGAAATAAAAAAAGGATCTAAATTTACAAAAAGAAATTGTTTTCCAAAAAGGCCAGGTATTGGAGATTTTTTGGCTAAAGACTATAAAAAAGTATTAGGAAAAACTGCAAAAAAAACAATTAGAAAAAATACTTTGATAAAAAAAAATCAAATTCAATAATGAAAAAAATATTGATTATTACAGAAAGAAGGGCTGATTTTAGTAGGTTTAAACCTATTATAAAACTCATACAAAAGGACAAGAAACTCGATTATCAGCTTATAGTAACTGGAATACACTTGGTAAAAAAATATGGATATACCATCAATGAAATCAATAAAGAAAAATTTAAAATTTTTTCAAAATTTAAAATGTTTGATAATAAGTATTTTCTTAAAAATGATGGTTCAGAAATGGTTAGGGCTATTGGAAAAGTTTTTTTAAATATCTCGAAACTTATAAAAAAATCAAAACCTGATTTAATTTTATCTGGCTTTGATATAGCTGCAAATTTTGCAATTAGTGTTGCTGGAGCTCATATGAATGTTCCAGTTGCTCATATTCAAGGGGGGGAGGTATCTGGTACTATTGATGAGTCATTGAGACATGCCACATCTAAATTTTCAAATTTCCATTTTACAGCAAATAAAGAAACTAAAAATAGACTAATTAGGCTCGGAGAAATACCAAAACATATATATCCTGTGGGATGTCCATCTATTGATGCTTTATTATCTGAAAATTTATTAAGTAATCAATCGATCATAAAAAAATTTAAAATAGATTTAAAAGAAAAATTTTTACTAGTAATTCAACATCCTGTAACTAGTGAACAAAATACATTATTTCAAATAAAACAAACACTAAGTGCTATTAAAAATTCTAATATGCAACACTTAGTAGTATTCCCAAATAATGATGCGGGTTCAAAAAAAATTTTACAAGAAATAAAAAAAACAAAGATTAATTATGTACCAACATTAACTTTGGCTGAGTATAGAACTTTATTGGGTGGAAAAATGATACTTTTGGGAAACTCAAGTTCAGGAGTGCACGAGGCTGCCTCTTTTAAAGTACCTGTTGTAAACATTGGTTCAAGGCAAAGTGGTAGATATAAACCAGGAAATGTAATTAATGTGAATTATAATAAAAAAGAAATAGCTAAGGCTATTAAAAAAGTAAACAGCAAAAGTTTCTATAAAAAAATTAAAAAAATTAAAAATCCCTATGGAGATGGAAAATCGGCTTTAAAAATTATCAAAATTATAAAGAAACTAAATTTAAAAAATTTTAATACACAAAAAAAATTAACATATTAATTAATTGAAAACTATTTTATTAATTGGATCGACTGGATTTTTAGGATCACATCTAAAAAGAAAGTTAAAAAAAACATATAAATTAATATGTATAAGCAGAAAAAATCAGTTCGATATAGGAAATTTTAAAAAAATTAATTTTTTATTAAATAGAAAAATAGATTTTATTATTAATTTATCTGGACAAAGCTCAACTAAAAAGAATATGTTAAATACCATATTAAAAGGTAATAAAAATATTATTAAAGCACTTAAAAATAAAAAAATAAAGCCGACTGTTTATTATATCTCAACAACATTAGTATACGGATTTTCAAATAAATTACTAAACGAAAAGTCTAAATTAAATCCATCATTAGATTATTCTAAAATTAAAAAAATATCGGAACTTAACTACTTAAAATCTAATTTAAATTTTAAAATACTTAGAGTGGCAAATGTTTATAGCTTGAATAAAAATGGAATTGTTAAATACTTAATTAATTGTTTTCTTTCTAGAAAAAAATTAAATATTACAAACATAAAAGCTTATAGAAATTATATTCATGTAGATGATTTTTCAAATATAATAAAAAAAATGCTAAATAAAAAATTAAGTCATAATATTTATAATTTAGGTCACGAAAACTTTTGTATACAAGATTTAATTAAAATAATTGAAAAGAAATTTAAAAATAAACTTAATTATAAAGATAGAAACTATGGACTTGACAAGGTTTCTTCTCATAGAATAAGCAATCCTAGATTATTCTCAGAAATAAAATATAAACCTAAGATAAAAATGCAAAAGTTCCTAATTAGAGAAATAAAAAAATGAAACTTGATTTTTTAACAAATAAAAAAATTCTTATCACTGGTGGAACTGGTTCAATTGGATCTTTACTAGTTTCAACTCTAATTAAATCTAAATGTAAAGTAATAAGGGTAATGAGTAATGATGAAAACGGATTATATGAACTATCAAGAGAAATAAATAGTAAATTTGTAATTAATTATAATTTATTTTCTAGCCAAATGAAAAAACAGAAAATAAGATTTTTTTTAGGAGATGTTAGAGATATTAAAAGATGCCATGAAGTTACAAGAGATGTAGATATTGTTGTGCATGCCGCTGCAATTAAGCATGTCAACATTTCTGAATACAATCCATCTGATGCCATGCAAACAAATCTAAAAGGGACTAAAAATATGGTTAAGGCCTCAATAAATAACAATGTTTCAAAATTTTTATTTATAAGTACAGATAAAGTTGTTTCACCAACTAATGTTATGGGAAAATCAAAATTATTAGCAGAAAAATTTGTAATTAATTCTGAAAAATTTATAAAAAATAGAAAAATCAAAATATCAGCAATAAGATTTGGTAATGTGATTGGATCAAGAGGATCCGTCATACCTAATTTCATATCCTTGCTGCAAAATAATAAAAATATTAATGTAACAAGTAAAAAAATGGCAAGATTTGTAATGACAGGAGCTGAGTCAATAGCATCAATAATTAAGGCTTTGGATAAAATGAAAGGTTCTGAAATATTTATTAAAAAAAGTATGAAGTGTTTTAAAATTTTCGATTTAGCGGAAGCTCTACTTAATTATTACAAAAAAAAAGGTAATAAAAAAAGTAAAATAATCTTATCTCAAAAAAATAAAGGTGAAAAATTTGAAGAAGAATTATTTTTAATAAAAGATTTGCAAAAAATTAATATGGAAAATGGCATGTTTATAATTAACAAAAAACAAAGGGTTAAAAATAATAAAAGTATAAGTAGTATAAAAAAATATAGAGTTAGTAACTTTAATTTTATGACACAAAATCAAATAATAAAATTATTGAAAAAATCAAAAGTTTTAAATTAAAACTCTTTATTTAATTTTAAAAAAACTAAAAGATGGCTTTTTTGATTTAAAGTTAATTTTTTTAATGCTCCCAAATGTTTTAACCCTTTAAATTTTTTAATGATATCTTACATAAAATTTTTTTCAGTGCATAAATCAAGCCAATTGAGCTATTAGTACTGGTCAGCTACATGCGTTACCGCACTTCCACACCCAGCCTATCAACGTG
>MDTD01030265.1_pt1 | contig 21382 bp, 19 predicted proteins | sample 811221 | NCBI WGS metagenome assembly MDTD01 (sample SAMN05326646, study PRJNA326480) | marine metagenome | isolation source: seawater | place: Pacific Ocean: South West | collected 2011 | reverse complement strand
GATGGGTCGAGTCCTGTTATTCTGTGATCCTTGAAATTATTCAACCCACGATACGTGGCTCACATCTAAACCAATAAGAATATGAACTTAAATCTAAATGAAAAGACCGCCTTGGTCACCGCATCCTCCGCCGGCATCGGCTTGGAAATCGCTCGCTCACTCGCTGCTGAAGGCGCACGTGTTTACATCAATGGCCGTTCGCAGAAAAGCGTGGACGCTGGCATCCAAAGCATTCGAGCGCAGCAGCCCGAGGCCAAATTGGAAGCGCTGGTCGCGGATAATTCCACGGCAGCGGGTTGTGAGCTTAGCCTGCAAGCGCTGCCGGAGGTCGATATTCTGGTCAACAACCTGGGGATCTACGAAGCCGTCGGCTTCTTCGACGAGACCGACGAATCCTGGCAGCGTTTATTTGAAACCAACATCATGAGTGGTGTGCGCCTCGCGCGTCATTATCTCAAAGGCATGCTTGCGCGTGAGCAGGGCCGCGTGGTGTTTATCTCCAGCGAGTCTGCCATCTGCCCCGCACCTGAGATGGCGCATTACAGCGCAACCAAAACCATGCAGTTGGGCATCTCCCGCTCATTAGCGGAGTTGACCAAAGGCACGAAGGTCACCGTCAACAGTGTCTTGCCCGGCTCGACACTGACCGACGGCGTGCAAGCATTCATCGCGGATGTGTATCCGGATCTGCCCCCAGCCGAAGCCGAAAAGCGCTTTATGGCGGAAAACCGCTCGACATCGCTCATTCAGCGTTTGATCAATCCTAAGGAAATTGGCGACATCGTAAGCTTCGTCTGCAGTGAGCGCGCCGCCGTCATCAACGGAAGCAGCCTGCGCGCCGATGGCGGACTCATTCGCGCCGCATTTTAAAGTCGGGTGTCGGGGCAACCCACGAGCACTGTTTGGAGGTGCGGTTAACGATGGGAAGTGTAGGATTTTACTGCTGTAAGTCCTACGCTTTCCAGTTGACGATTCCGTAGGGTCTGCGACGCTCGCGCTGCCATGTCACTTTCTAAAATAACACTCTCCTGCGCTGCGATCTTCGCTGCGAGTTTAACGACTGCTTTCGCCGCGGTCAGTCGCCCGATGCTGACGGTGGACTTCAAAAGTTACCAAGCGCTCTCGCAAGATGTTGCGCTGGTGGCCGATGCGGTGGGGGAAGACGCCTCGATGGTGATGGCGCAGATCCCCGGCATGCTGGGACCTGAGCTCTTTGCCTTGTTGGATCAGAGTCAGCCTTGGAATGTGTCGGCTTGGATGGACTCCATGATGGAGCCCCCAGTGGTGGCGATTATCTTACCGATCGCGGATTTTGCGGCCTTTGAAACTGCAGTCACTTCCAGCTTTATCGGCATGATGGGGGCCAAATACTTCGATGCGGGGGATCATGTCGTAGTGTATGGTACTAAGCCCGGAATGCCGGTTGCGGATACTTGGGCAGCCGACTTGGCGTCTTATGCCGAAGCTTTGTCTTTGGCTCCCAGTGAGACGGTTGAGCTTAGCTTTCAATTAGATGCATCCATCAAAGGCATGCTATTGGGAGCGATCGCTATGCCAAAGGCGCAAATGATGGCTGCCTTTGATGATGCCAGCATGCAGGACGCAGGAATCCCGCCGGAGGCCATGCGGGAGATGATGGAAATGTATTTCTCATTCTATGAGACCATGCTGCGAGATATGGACAGCCTGGGGTACGATCTCAGTGTGAAAGATGGCGATCTGAGTATAGCTTTTAGTTTCACACCAGTCGCAGGCTCGAAGAGTGCCGCATTTTTAGAATCGCAAAATATCGGTATCGCAGATCTCGCCTCAGCCGCAGCCTGGGACTCGGACATGGCAATCGCATTCGGTTTCAACGAGTTGCCAGAAGCCTGGCAACCAGGGCTCGAAAAGTTCATGCAGACATTGATGCCTGTCTATGGATTAGAGGCGAGTGATGCAGACAACTGGGTGAAGCTCACCAATGAGTCCTTCCCATTTCGTTCCGTCTATAATATTGATTTTCAGGATAGCCTATCTTTCTCAGGATTTTATGAGCTCTTGGATACGCCTACCGCCGAGTTCTATGAGGAATGCTTAGCGCTGATTCAGAGTCTGAAAACCGCGGATACGATCAACGCCTACTATTCAGATATTACAATCGAGCGCGCGCACCGCACGCAATCCGGGCATTCGATTGATCGTTTGAGCCTGACTCTCAATCCCGAACATCCCACGATGCAAATGCCCGAGCAGCAGGAGGTGATGGAAAAGATGTTTCCCGGCGGGCAGCTGATTTATGAAATGAGTCAAAAGGGCGACCGTATTTACATGGCCTCAGAAGGCGACCTGGAGGATGTATTTGAAGCGCAGAGCCAGCCATCACCGATTGAGTTGAACGAAAATACACGGATGGCTGGCGTGGTGAACATGATTTCCATCATGCAAATGGGCGCGGGGATTGCCGATGCCGAGGCTGAGCTTGATTTCTCTCAATTAGATACTGAAGGCACACAGCTCAAATTCAGCTTGGAAACGAGCGACCATTTGGCGATGAAAACCCTTATCCCACTCAAGCTCTTTAAGGTCTTTTACGAGCTAGAGATGTCGGCGCAGCCTTAATCGGTGGTGTGATGTTCATTTCGCGAAGGGATAGTCGGTGTAACCTTCCGCGCCGCTGCTGTAGAAGAGATCGGCTTTAGGCTCATTGAGTGGCAAGCCTTGCGCGAAGCGGTGCACTAAGTCCGGGTTGGCGATAAACTGTTGGCCCCAGGCTGCGGCATCGGCCTCGCCCTTGGCGATGAGGGCCTCGGCTGTGGCGACGTCCAATTGTTGGTTGGCTATGAAGATGCCTCCAAAGCGTTTTTTGAGTTTCGGCCCGAGCCGTGGTTCTGCTTGCGATTCACGGGCGAAGATAAATGCGATGCCACGCGCCTTCATCGCATCGGCGACGTAGCCGAATGTGGCCTCGGGGTCGGAGTCGCCCATGTCGTGGGATTCACAGCGCGGTGCGATGTGTAGACCGACCCGATCGGGGCCCCAAACCGATATCGCCGCATCGACGGCCTCCAGCATGAGACGGGCTCGATTTTCGATCGGGCCTCCATATTCATCGCTGCGCTGATTGGTGGAATCTTGTAAAAATTGATCCAGCAGGTAGCCGTTGGCGCCGTGGAGCTCCACGCCATCGAAGCCCGCGAGTTGGGCATTTTCCGCCCCCTTGCGATAGGCTTCTACGATGTCGGCAATCTCATCCAGCTCCAAGGCGCGAGGCGTTTCAAATGCTTTGATTGGGCGCACTAGGCTGACATGTCCCTCTGGAGCAATCGCGCTGGGGGCCACTGGAAGCGCCCCATCTAAATAGATCGGGTCCGAAATGCGGCCCACATGCCAGAGCTGTAAAACTATTTTTCCGCCCTTGGCGTGCACGGCCTCAGTGACTATCTTCCAGCCTGCGACTTGCTCGTCGGACCAGATGCCCGGTGTATCGGGGTAGCCGACCCCCATGGGGGTCACTGATGTGGCTTCACTTATGATTAATCCTGCGCTGGCGCGCTGCGCATAATACTCGGCCATCATCGCATTCGGCACGCGTCCTTCGCTGGCGCGGCAGCGGGTGAGCGGTGCCATGATCATACGATTGGCTAATTGCCATGCGCCGATTTGGATCGGGCTGAGGAGCTTGGATTCGGAGAGCTGGGCTACTGTTGTCATAATTCTTCTTGTTCTAGTTTGATCGAACAAGTGAGTCTTTTGTTTCAGAAGTCAATTAATAGTTCGCATTTTATCGAACAAGGGGCCTAGCCTGAATGAATGAAAGCCTACACGCATCCAGACCTCGATCAAGTTTCACTCCCGCAAGTGATGCAGGCGCTGTCAGATCCTTGTCGTATTTCGATCATGCAGGCGTTGATGGCGGAAGAGGAGCTCGCCTGTAATGCACTGCCGGTTACAGTGGCCAAGGCTACGCTTTCGCATCACATGGCGGTGCTGCGAGATGCGGGGCTGATCTTAACTCGTGTGGAAGGCACCAAATGTCTCAACTCGGTGCGTATGGAAGCTTTCGAGGATTATTTCCCGGGCCTGCTGGACCTGTTGAAGGCCGCCTGATGTGCGAGTAGGCTTGTTGTTGCAGAAAGCGCAGTTTCGCTGATTTGTGACTTTAATTTTTATGATGGGCTGATGTTTGACAGCATGCGCCGCTTTGTACCCACTGTTGGCGGACCATTGTAGATCAAACGAGGAAAGAATTTTGGGAACGCAGTCGTATATCTCCGACAAATTGAGTGAAAATCGCTGGCGCCTAGCTATTGAGTGCACAGAGGATGGTTTGTGGGATTGGAATGCCTTGACCCACGAAGCATATTATTCGCCTCAGTGGAAGGCGATATTGGGCTACCAAGACCATGAGCTGGCGAATGATTTTGATGAGTGGAAAAGCCGCATCCACCCGGACGACTTGGCGAAGACGCTGGAGCTGATGAGTGAGCATGCGGAGGGGGAAAGCGAATCCTATTTAAATGAATATCGGCTGCGCCATAAAGATGGTAGCTATCGATGGATTTTAGCTCGAGGCAAGGTGGCCGAACGGGACGAGGCTGGGCGTGCCTTACGCATCGTCGGCACGCACACGGATGTGACGGATCGCAAGGCAAGCGAGCAATCCAGACTGGATGCCGAAGAGCAACTTTGGAGTGCATTCGAACATGCGGCCAGTGGTATGGCTTTGGTGTCCGGGCAGGGTAGGTTTTTACGTATCAACGAGTCCTTTTCGCGAATTACGGGCTACTCTGTGCAAAAACTACTTTCGATTACTTTTCAAGATATCACCCACCCTGAGGATTTGGATCGTGATGTGGGATACCTGCAGCAGATGGTGGCGGGCGAAATTAAATACTATGAGCTAGAGAAGCGCTATTTTCATCAGGAAGGGCATATCATTTGGATGAATATCGCTTACGTCAGATCCTGATCAACTTACTTGGTAATGCGATCAAGTTTACCGAGCAGGGGAGTGTGACTGTGAAGGTTGCGGCCGATCGGGATACCGGACAAGTCGATCGGCTCGTTTGCTCGGTGAGTGATACCGGTATTGGTATGAGTGAGGCGCAGTTGCAAGAGTTGTTTCGTCCCTTCAGTCAGGCTGATAGCTCGACGACGCGGCGCTTTGGAGGCACTGGTTTGGGCTTGGCTATCTGCCGTAAGCTTGTAGAGGCGATGGGCGGCGAAATCGAGGTTAGCAGCGAGCTGGGGCAGGGCAGCACGTTTGGTTTCCATCTCCCGTTGAGCGTGGTCGATGCGGACCCTGTAGATCCACGACATGTGGCCGATTACCGCGTTTTGCAAGGCAAGCGTGTGCTGCTCTTGGATGCGAGAGGCAGCTTGCGTAAAGTTCTATCCTGTCAGTTGCGCAGATTGGGGCTCCTTGTCAGTGAACATGCCAATATGCTCAGTTTGTTGCAGGCGCAAAAAGAGGAAGCCTGCGATTTGATTATTTACGATTTAGCTGCAGATGCTGAAGGTTTGGAAGTGCTGGATCCGCTGCGCACTGCGGATGGTCAATTACCCGCGCCTTTGATTTTAGTCACTTCGTATGGTTGTCCCAGCGCTTGTCTGGACCTGCCCGTTCAAGCCTTACAGAATCCGATCCGCCAATCTCAGCTTTTAGATGCTTTAATGGAAACATTTGCGCAACATCCGGCCACGGTGGTCGAAGAGGAAGCTGGCTTTGCGGAGCGTCACCCAGGGCAGATTCTAGTGGTCGAAGATAACGCGGCCAATCGGGATGTGCTTGTGCGGCAGCTAAAGAAAATGGGCTATGAAACCGATTGTGTGCACGATGGAGAGCAATGTCTGGAAGCTTTGCGTCATAAACGTTACGATCTCGTGTTGATGGATCTGCAAATGCCGCGTCTCAACGGCCTGGATGCGACCCAGCGAATTCGTCAGGCGGAAGCGCAATTGATGGAGCATGCGACGCTGAAGATTCAGCCGCTGAAAATTGCGGCTGTGACTGCAGACGCGATTAAAGGCGATCGCGAACGTGCTTTGGCGGCAGGTATGGATGACTACATCCCCAAGCCCGTGCGCCCACATAGTCTGCGCGAGTTGCTGCGGCGGATGCTGTGATTTTCTTGCTTGAAAGCCGCTGCCAGCGCGGCACTTTGAGCTGCTTTCCAATTTTTCCGCTATGTCTGAGATCTCAAAAGCCTACGAACCGAAAGAAGTTGAACAACGCTGGTATGCCAACTGGCTGGAAGCTGGATGCTTCAAAGCAGTGGCCGACGCGGAGCGTGAGCCGTATGCGATCATGATCCCGCCCCCGAATGTGACGGGGATGCTGCACATGGGCCACGTCTTGGACAATACCTTGCAGGACATCTTCGTGCGTCGCGCGCGTCTCGAAGGTAAGGCTGTGCTCTGGCAGCCGGGCACCGACCATGCTGGCATCGCCACGCAGACCAAGGTTGAAAAGCAGATTCGTGAGGCCACCGGCCAAACGAAATACGATCTGGGGCGGGAAGCTTTCTTGGATAAAGTCTGGGAGTTTCGCGAGCAGTCGGGCGGTGTCATTTTAAATCAATTACAGAAATTGGGCGCGTCCTGCGACTGGGATCGCACTAGTTTCACGCTCGACGAGGACTACAGTAAGGCCGTTTTGGATGCCTTTGTTAAGTTTTACAAACGCGGCTATATTTATCGTGGCAAGCGCATGGTTAACTGGTGCCCTGCCACCCACACCGCACTCTCGGACGAAGAGGTGAATATGAAGCCGCAGAATGGCTTCTTTTACAAAATGCGCTATGAGTTGGTCGAGGCCGATGGTGAGCGCACGCATTTGGAAATTTCCACCACGCGTCCGGAAACACTGATGGGGGACTCTGCGGTGGCGGTGCATCCTGAGGATGAGCGTTATAAGCATTTGATCGGTAAAACCGTCTGGCGCCCCTTCCCGAAGGCAGAAATTCCGATCATTGGCGACGAGTATGTTGACCGTGAGTTCGGCACCGGTTGCTTGAAGGTGACACCTGCGCACGATAAGAATGACTTCGAGATCGGGCAGCGTCACAATCTTGAAATGATCGAAGTGATCGATGCCCAAGGAAAGCTCAACGAGCTGGCGGGAGAAGAGTTTAACGGAATGGACCGCTTTAAGGCTCGCAAAGTCGCGGCGCAGAAGTTGGAAGACATGGGGCTCTTGATCGAGCGTGAGCCTTATGAAAACACGGTTGGATTCTCTGAACGTGGCGATGTGCCGATCGAGCCGCGTCTCTCGGAGCAGTGGTTCCTCAAGTATCCTAAGGTGGAAGAAGCGAAGCGTGCGGTCGAAAACGGCACCATCAAATTTCACCCGGATCGTTGGAAGAAGACTTACCTACATTGGCTCAATGGCATTCAGGACTGGTGCATCAGCCGCCAACTCTGGTGGGGCCACCGTATCCCGGTCTGGTACAAGAAAGGCTTCGAGCGCACGGAGCTCGATTTTGAAAATCCGGAGCACGTGCACGTATCGGTCGAAGGTCCCGCCGACCCGGAAAATTGGGAACAGGAAGAAGACGTGCTCGACACTTGGGCGTCTTCTTACTTGTGGCCAATGGCCAATCTTGGCTGGCCGCAGCCCACGCCGGAGCAACAAAAGGAACTCGATTTCTGGTACCCGACCTCTACCTTGGTCACCGGCTTCGATATTATTTTCTTCTGGGTCGCGCGCATGATTATGGCCGGTATCGAGCTGTATGGCGACGATGCCAAGGACTTGACCGACGAAGAGATCGCCAAGCGTATTCCGTTTAAGAATATCTTTATCCACGGCCTGATTCGTGATGAGAAGGGGCGTAAAATGTCGAAATCACTCGGCAACTCGCCTGACCCTCTCGACTTGATCGCTAAGTATGGGGCCGATGGCTTGCGCTTTGGTATCTGCAATATCGCGCCGTCGGGTTCGGATATTCTCTTCTCAGAAGAGCGCATTCAGATCGGCCGTAACTTCTGTAATAAGCTGTGGAATGCCGTGCGCTTCCGTCAAATGTCAGGCCCGATGGCTGACAATTCTAGCTTCGAAGCCATTATTAGCCGCATCCATTCGGACCTGTTCGACGATTACGATCACTGGATCCTGGGCCGTCTGCAGCAGGTGACGGCCGATGTCGAAAAGTGCTTTGCTAATTACGAAATCTCGCCACTCACCCACCAGATTTACGCTTTCTTCTGGGGCGATTTCTGTGATTGGTATGTGGAAGCTTCCAAGGGTAAACTCAAAGGCAGCGAAGAGCTGCGGGATAATTGCCTCGCCATTCAAGACTTGGTCATTCGCCAAGTGCTGCAACTTGCGAACCCGATCATTCCTCACATCACGGAAGAACTCTGGAAGGGCTTGGGCTACGATGAAGTGGTGCCCTACATTCAAAATACTACGCTGACGACGGCGTTGACGCTGGAAGAGCGCGTATCCGTGGATTTCGATTCCATCGAACGTGTGACTCAGCTGCAGGAGCTGATCTCGCAAGCACGTGCGCTTAAGGCGCAATACAACCTGGCTAGCAAGCGCGACGTCGCTGTGTTCTACGGTGCCGAAGGTGCCGCGGGCGCAGTGATCGCAGAAAATGCCAGCCTGATCCAGACCCTCGCAGGATTGGGGAGTTTGGATGCGCTGGGCGACAAGTCCGCAGACGGCTTACCGGCAATTGTGACGCCGCTGGGCTCGCTCTACTTAGATCTGAGCAGCAGTATCGACGTCGAGGCCGAGAAAGCGCGCCTAACTAAGGAGCTGGAGAAGCTTAATAAGTTGGTCGCGGTCGGTGAAAATAAGCTGAAGAACCCGAAGTTTGTTAAAAGCGCCCCCGCGAAAGTGGTCGAAGGGGCTCGTAAGCAACTGGCGGAGACCACCGAAAAGCGCGATGAAACGCTGCGCATTTTGGAGAGCTTGTAGACGCTGAAAACGCTCCTTCAAGAAAATCGTAAAACACTGGCTCTGGCACTGCCCATGATTGCTGGGCAGCTGAGTCAGATGCTGCTCGGCTTGGCCGATACTATGATGATCGGCCGAGTCGGCACCGTTGAGCTGGCGGCTGTGGCCTTTGTTAATTCGCTTTTCTTTTTGGGCTTCGCGCTCGCAAGTGGTCTCTTTGCGGCGGTATCGGTGCGGGTGTCGCACGCCTTTGGTAGTGCTCGGCATGAGTCGATTAGTGGCTCACTGCGGCATGGTTTGTTGTTGTCGCTGCTCTTTGGGCTCTTTCTCTCGCTGGCCTATCTCGGCTTGAGCTTTCGGCTCGACTGGTTTCGACAGCCGCCTGAAGTCACGGAATTGAGCGGCTCATACTTTCGTTGGCTGGCGATCTCCTATCTTCCGATGGTGCCGATGCTGACTTTGAAGAGCTTTTCCGAGGCGCTGAATAAGCCCTGGCCGGTGCTCTGGCTGATGCTGGGCACCGTGGTGCTGAATGTGTGGCTTAACTATCTGCTCATCTTTGGAAATGCCGGCTTGCCCGCCATGGGTTTGGATGGGGCCGGCTGTGCCACCTTCTTGGCGCGCTGCGCCGGCTTTGTGGCAGTGTGTGTTTATATTTGTAAATCACCACAAATGCGTCCGCGCTTGCCCGCGCGTTGGTGCGCGCCTATAGATTGGTCGGTCGTCCGTTACCTAGTGAAATTAGGGCTGCCGATCTCCTTACAAGTCTCTTTGGAGTTTGCGGTGTTTGCCGCCTGTTCACTGCTAATGGGGCAATTTGGCAGCACCACCTTGGCGGCGCATCAGATCGCTTTCACTTGTTCCTCGACTGCGTTCATGCTGCCCTTGGGTTTGTCCATGGCTTTGACCATTCGGGTGGGGCATGCTGTGGGCGCGCAGCAGTGGGTGAGTTGCCGTCGTATGATTTTGGGAGCACTCTTAATGATTACGGGCGCGATGTCGCTGACTGGCGCAGTGTTTGTTGGCTTTGGCAGTGAGCTGGCGGCGAGCTTTACGCTCGATCAAGATGTGGTACGTATGACCGCTGCCTTCTTAGTGGTGGTGGCGATTTATCAAGGTTTTGATGGGATTCAAGTGATTAGTATGTCGGCGCTGCGGGGGATGCATGATGTCTATGTGCCGACTTGGATTAACTTCGGGAATTTCTTTTTGTTCGCGGTGCCACTCGGGATCGTGCTGGCCTTTTTTGTTGGTCTGGGCGGCATCGGCCTGTGGTATGGCGTGGCCACCGGAATGTGTGTGTCGGCGATTGTGCTTACGACAAGGCTGCGGCTGATTCTAAGACGGTAGTCGGCACCAGCATCCTAACAGTGGGCCGGTCAATATATGACTTATTGGTGCTACTTGCGTTTTTCACTTAGCTGCACATTTACTCAGTGCGACATCCGCTATGAAAAAGATCCGTATCCACCACATTACAGAGTACACGTTTTCGACACCCGTGGAGTTGACGGAACACCGTCTATTGCTGCGCCCACGCGAGGGGCATGATATTCGGATACAATCATCGCGCCTGGATGTGAGCCCGCGTGCGCAAACCAAGTGGTACCGCGATATTTACGGAAATTCGGTCGGGCTGTTGTCTTTAAAAGAGCGCGCCGATACACTCCGGATTGAGAGTGAAGTGGTGATTGAGCACTATGCCGAGCGCCCGCTGGACTTTGTGGTGGATCAACGTGCGGTGACCTTTCCATTCCCATTTGAGCCGGAAGATCGCTTGGATCTATTGCCCTATTGTACGCATAATTGGCCCAACCATACCCAGCAGTTGAAGCACTGGGTCTCACGCTTTTGGCAGCCCGGGCAATCGATCGAGACCTTTTTGCTGTTGGATCGCATGAATAAGGCCATCGTGTCTGACTTTGGCTATGGTATGCGCGAAGAGCCCGGTGTGCAAAATCCAAATGACACCTTGCGCTTGCGAACGGGGAGCTGCCGTGACTTTGCCGCTTTTTTCATCGAGGCCTGCCGCTATCTGGGGCTTGCAGCGCGCTTTGTGAGCGGGTATCTGCACAATCCTGGTTCCAATCAGCATGGCTCGACGCATGCCTGGTCCGAGGTGTATTTGCCAGGCGCTGGTTGGGTCGGATTTGATAATACCAGCGGCTTGGTTGCTGGCACCGAGCATATTGCCACCGCGGTACATCGCCACCCTGAGGCTGTGCCGCCAGTGGCGGGCTCCTATCTGAGTCAGCAGCCAATTGATTCGAGCCTACGGGTTACAGTTGACGTTTCTCAAATCTAACACAGGGGTTGGAGGGCTATGATCGATTCGTTGGAAGGTTACAGTTATGCTGCATTGGAACAAGTGCTGGCGGATGCCGGGGTCAACCCTGTGCATGCCAAGCCGCTCTTTGGTGCGGTGCAGCGTCGGCTGGTAACTGGTGATTTGAGCGCCGCCGAGGGGATTTTGCCGCCTGTGGCGCGTTGGTTGGATTCGGAGGGCGCGCCCACACTCTGTCCCACCGAGCAGACGGATTGCACCCCCAGTAGCGATGGTTTTACCGAGAAGTATCTCTTGCGCCTGGCCGATGGTGCCGAGGTGGAAGCAGTCCGTATGGGCTTCCCCGGGCGCTTTACCGCCTGTCTGAGTAGTCAGGTCGGCTGCGCGATGGGCTGCGTGTTTTGTGCCACCGGGCAGATGGGCTTTTCGCGGCATTTGACCGCGGGCGAAATCGTGGCGCAGGCACACCATGTGGAGCGCAGTTTGCGTGCGAGTCATGGGGAGCGCTTGCGTAACATCGTGATGATGGGCATGGGCGAGCCATTGCACAATTTTGAACCATTGATGGAAGCGCTGGGGATTTTAACCGATAATCGCGGCCTCAACATCGGCCCCGCACGTGTGGCCATCAGCACCGTCGGACATATTCCCGGCATTCAAAAACTAGCTCGCCACCCCAAGCGCTATTCACTCGCAGTGAGCTTGCATGGCGCCAGCGATGAAGAGCGCGGTAAGCTGATCCCTGTGAATAAGAAGTGGCCACTGGCCGACCTGATCGAGGCCTGCCGTGAATATACGCAGATCAAACGGGCGCGGGTGTTCTTTGCGTGGACTTTGATCGGTAGCGTCAATGACACGGCGGATCACGCGCGACGCTTAGCCGAATTGCTGAAGGGCATCGATGCGCATGTGAACTTGATCCCGCTCAACGTGACCGAAGGCTACGAGGGGCAAGCGCCCGCAGAGACGAATGTGCGCGAGTTTCAGCAAATCATCCAAGACTCCGGTCTGCCCAGCACCGTGCGGCAACGCCGCGGCATCGACGTCGCCGCTGGCTGCGGTCAGCTCAAAGCCAAGCGTATAAAAAGGTAGGAGTCCCGCCTTTAGGCGGTCTGAGTGGATCTCATCGCTTAAAACCCGCTAAAACACCACGCTGCGAATCGCGAATTTTGGCTTATTTGTTTGGCATCAGAGAGGAATCATAATCGTCTGCCTGCATTATGAGAATGCACCGTATTTTGGCTCATGCAGCGACTGACATCATTAAAAGTGTTTTTCATGAACACAAAGTTTTAGACCGCTGCTTAGCCCAGGCCTTTGAAGCGAACCCGAAGTGGGGGAAGCGCGACCGTAGTTTCATCGCGGAAACATGCTTCGAAGTGGTTCGCTGGCGGCGGGCTCTGAGCTTTATGGCGGATAGCGAGGATGTTGAGGCATTATGCGCGGCTCAATGGGGCCGCATGGGCTATGAGCTTCCGGATTGGTGGACCTATCATGGTGCCAGTGCCGATGAAATGACGTCGCGTGAGGCGGAGTTACCACAGCAGGCTCGGGCGATTCGTGAATCGATGCCAGATTGGTTGGACGTGCTGGGATCGGAAGAATTGGGCGCCAGTTGGGATTCCGAACTGGCGGCCTTGAACCAGCGCACTCGCGTCTATTTACGCGTCAATACTTTGAAAACCTCACGGCCGGCTGCTCAAGAGTGGCTTGCCAGCCACAACATTGTGACCGAGGAAGTTTCGCATTTACCCGACGCATTGGCGCTGATGCCGGGCAAAACACTCGCCAAAAAATTTAGAATGGATGGACGGGTGGAGATTCAGGATGGAGGATCTCAGATGATCGCGCCGCTACTTGCGCCGCAAGCGGGGGAGTGCATCATCGATACCTGCGCAGGAGCCGGCGGGAAATCCTTGCAACTCGCTTCGCTCATGCAAAATCAAGGGCGCATTATCGCAATGGATGTGGTGCCGAGGAAATTGCGCGAGTTAGAAAAGCGCGCGCAGAGGGCGCACCCGAAGCACTGCATCGAGACGCATCGCATCGATGCGCAGACTACCACTCAATATAAAGAAGTGGCGGACCGTCTTCTGATCGACGCACCTTGCTCAGGCCTAGGCACCTTGAAACGACAGCCCGATCTAAAGTGGCGCCTGCAAGCAGAAACGATTAATAAAGTGAGAACCATTCAAGCGGAGATTCTCAGCGACTACTCGAGCATGCTGAAGCCTGGTGGCCGACTTGTTTACGCCACTTGCTCCGTGCTCCCTTCCGAGAACCACGCAAACACCGCACGACTCCTAGAGCAAGCTGGCTTTCGCTTAGTTGAAGAGCACACAATCTCACCGGCGACTTGTGGCTACGACGGCTTCTATGCGGCTGTGCTGACGAAGATATGATCAGGCGGGACTCTAACCCTAATCACTGCTAGCCTTTTCGGCGCTTTTGCACCGCAGTCGCCAGCTCTTCGAAGATCGCTTCGGTGGTAGGGAAATCGATGCAGGCGTCGGTGATGCTTTGGCCGTAAGTGTTGGAGCCGCCGGTGCTGTAGTCTTGGCGACCCGCCACTAAGTGGCTCTCTAGCATCACTCCAGCGATACCGGTTTGGCCGGCTGCGATTTGCTCCGCGAGCACGTGGGCGACTTCGCTCTGGCGTGTATAATCCTTGTTGCTGTTGCCATGACTACAGTCGACGATTAAATAAGGAGGCAAGTTGACGGCTGCGAGCTGCTCTAGAATTGGCTCAATTACATGGGCTTCGTAGTTGGGCCCCGTGCGGTTGCCGCCCCGCAAAATGAGGTGTCCATCAGGGTTACCTGTGGTTTGGAAAATGGCGGTCACACCTTGCTTGGTGACTGAGGGGAACCAGTGCGCTTGCCCCGCGGAGCGCACCGCGTCGATGGCGATTTGCACGTTGCCGCTGGTGCCATTTTTGAAACCGACGGGCATGGAGAGTCCGGATGCGAGCTCGCGGTGAACTTGACTTTCAGTGGTGCGCGCCCCGATTGCGGACCATGCAATCGCGTCGGCGATGAATTGCGGAATGATGGTGTCTAGGAATTCAGCTGCGGTGGGTAGGCCCAGCTCGCAGATGTCGACCAATAACTTGCGTCCAATGCGGAGGCCTTGATTAATTTCAAAGCTGCCATCAATCTCTGGATCATTGATTAAGCCTTTCCAACCCACCACAGTGCGTGGCTTTTCGAAGTAGGTGCGCATGATGATTTGCAGATCATCTTTATAGCGCTCACGCAAGGGGAGCAGACGCTCGGCGTATTCAACTGCAGCTTTAGGATCGTGAATGGAGCAGGGCCCGCAAATCACGCAAAGGCGGTCGTCTTCACCGCGCAAAATGGCACTGCTCTCTTGGCGGCCCTGTTCGACCACTCCCTGTGCAGCGTCGGAGAGTGGGAGCTCTTCCACTAAAATGGCGGGTGGCAATAGGGGACGCGTTTGTGCGATGCGGGCGTTGTCGTGTACTTTGTTCATGAAATAAATTTTATTGAGGAATGACTTCCGATAGGCTGGTGATTAATAACATCAACAGACTGAAGGCGTTAAAAAACGCGTGAAACCAAATGGGCACTAGCAGGTTGCCCGACTTTTCGTAGGCACGAGCGAGCAGGACGCCGACGATGACCAATGGCACAAAGGACATCAAATTTGCATGCATCATGGAAAAGACGCAGCCGCTCAGGATTTGGGCAGGAAGTCGAGTCGTCTGGCTTTTTAGAAAGCGATAGATGCAGCCACGAAATATGATTTCTTCCACGATCGGGGCCAATACGACTGCCATTAGCACTAGTAGCCCAATCGCGAGTGGATCGCCTCCTTTTTGAAAGAGTGTGATTAGCTCTTGCGGGGCAAAGGCATCAATCACGCCAGCAGCTTCTAGCACGTTTAAGAGTGCCGTGGATACCAGCGAGGCGATCCAGATCACTGGCAAAAACATTAAAAATAGTGGTAGCGCTTGTCGAAATGCCGCCCAGATCGATAGATGAACGTTGTTGAGTCGGCTCGCGTAGTGTCCTGGGTAGAAGCGACGTGCGCCGTAAAAAACGGCTAACATCGGTAGCTGTAGTAATAATACCGCCATCACTGCTAACCACGGAGTCAATTCCAGTGGCGCTTCGCTTTCACTGGGCGTGGTAAAGAATAAGGCCGCCGCCATACTCTGCACCAAGAACACCGAGATGATCATGGCGCAAATGAAAATCCCAAAATTGACCCAGCCGATCGACCACGCGGGCACGCCTGCTGGCTCGATAATGTCCTCGCGTGGTCGCTGAATGTGGCGAAACCACAGTGCAGCGCTACTGCCGAGTATACCTAAGATTAGTAGGGAGGCGACAATGAGTGGCGCATCCACTTGTGTTTCAGTGGGCATCGTCTAGACCGTGATCGAGCTGCCGTCGAAGACTTGCTCGCCCCCGACGTAGGTTGCTTTGACAACGCCCTTCAAAGTCTTGCCATGCCAAGGGCAGTTGCGCGACTTACTGAAAAACTTGTTGCTATCTACCGTCCATTCCTCATCGGGATCGAAGAGGCAAATATCCGCCGCTGCACCCACACTGAGCGTGCCTGCGTCGAGTTTGCACACTTCCGCACCTTTATGCGTCATTAGTGCGATCACCTCACTCAAGCCCAAATGCTTTCCATGGTAAAGCGTGGTTAAGCAGCTCGCCAGTGAGTTCTCCAAGCCGATCACTCCGAAGGGGGCGTAATCAAACTCTTGGTCTTTCTCAGTCGGTGAATGGGGGGCGTGATCCGTCGCGATGCAGCTCAAGGTGCCATCGACCAAACCTTCAATCAGAGCCAATCGGTCCGCATCCGTGCGTAGGGGCGGATTCATTTTAAACACCGTATCGTAGTCGTGCAGGTCCGCATCCGTGAATTCTATGTGGTGAGGGCTGGCTTCGCCACTCACGCTGACCCCGCGATCAATCGCGCGGCGTAATAGATCGACCGATCGTGCGGAGCTTATGTGCTGCATATGAATGTGAGCTCCTGTCAGCTCCGCCAAAATGACATTGCGCGCCACGATGATGTCCTCCGCCGCCTTCGGCCAACCTTGCAGGCCCAGTCGCAGCGACCATTCACCCTCATTCATCATGGCGCCCTCGGTCAGGCTCGCATCCTGGCAGTGGTCCATGATCGGGAGATCAAACATTTGGGCGTACTCCACAGCGCGGCGCATAATCTCGTTGCTTTGCACGCATTTGCCATCATCAGTCATGGCCACCACGCCTGCCTTCTTGAGCTGTCCCGTGGGGGCCAGTTGTTCTCCTTGCATACCCACTGTCAAGCAGCCCGTCGGATATACGCGAATCACGGCTGCGCGTGCGACTTTATCCATGATACGTTGAATTGTGCCTGCATTATCGCAGACCGGCCCAGTGTTCGGCATACAGACCACTGAGGTAAAGCCGCCTGCCGCGGCCGCCTCGGTGCCGCTACGAATGTCTTCCTTGTGTGTTTGCCCCGGGTCGCGAAAGTGCACATGAATGTCCACCAAGCCCGGTGCAACCACCAGTCCCTTCGCATCCACGACGGTGGCTGCCGCTTGTTGAGCTTCGCTCAGACTGTCGACGATTTGGCCATCGACCGCATAAAGATCGCTGATGGCGTCACGTTTATTTGCCGGGTCGATCACACGACCATTCTGTATCCAAAGTATATTCATCAATTAGAAATTCAGGATTAATAATTTATTTCGGCAGTTCGATCGCTTGCTGATGGTAAGCACAGGAGCACAGATGTAAGATCGCCATACGAACAACAATCCCATTCGTGACCTGCTGTAGGATGACCGACTGTGACGAATCCGCCAGTTCAGAGTCGATCTCCACCCCGCGGTTAATTGGGCCCGGATGCATAATAATCGCGCCTGGCTTGAGCCATTTCGCTCGATCCTTATTCAAGCCAAAAGAGCTGGTATACTCTCCGATCGAAGGGAAATGAGTTGCTGTCTGTCGCTCATGCTGAATGCGTAGCAGCATCACCGCATCCGCATCCTCCAGCGCCGGTTTCAGATTGTGACACACCCGCACACCTGTGGCTTCAAAAGCTTTCGGCACCAGTGTGCTCGGGCCCGCGATGGTCACTTTCGCCCCCAGCTTTTGCAGGCAAATGATATTCGAGCGAGCCACGCGGCTGAACAAAATGTCGCCTAAAATCGTGATATTCTTACCATCCAGCGAGCCAAACTTTTCCAGCAAAGTAAAAGAGTCCAGCAGCGCTTGAGTCGGGTGAGCATGCGCGCCGTCGCCCGCGTTGATCACTGGAATGTCGACCACCTTGCTCAAGTAATTCGGGGCGCCCGAGGCCGAGTGGCGCATAATGATAATGTCCGCCTTGAGTGCTTCCATGTTGCGCGCTGTATCGCGCAGAGTTTCCCCCTTCGTCAGGCTACTTGCTGCGCCCGTCACCGTAATCGTGTCCGCGCTCAAGCGGCTGGCCGCCACCTCAAAGGCCAGCCGCGTGCGCGTGCTCGGCTCCAAGAATAGATTCACCACTGTGCGTCCGTTCAGGTAGGGTTGCTTCATGTTATCCGCCTCCATCGCCCGTTTAAAGGCAGTAGCGGCAGTAAAAATCGTTTCAATCTCAGCGCGGGAGAGAGGCTCCACATCGATCAGATCTTTTCGCTTCCAGGATAGGCTTTGGCTCATGAGTTATAATAAAATGCTCCGAGCTCGGAAATGTGCGCCGTCATCCAGAAAGGGCAACGAGAAATCGCCAGCTTTTCAATATGCATTCATACAAGGTAGGGACAGACTAAAAATAGTCGACTATGACGGGTATGTGTGATGCACTTGGGTGTATGAGGACGGGCAGACTTAAGCTGAGTGGTGTGGCTGCGAGTTACCATTGCATGACGCGCACGGTAAATGGGGAGCATTTGTTTAAAAACCGCGAGAAGGAGGTACTGCGTAAAATGATTTGGCAAGTCGCGGACTTTTGTGGAGTGGAGGTGCTGACTTATTGTATCATGTCGAACCACTTCCATGTGCTGCTGCGGGTGGATGATCGGCAGCAGGTGTCTGACGCGGAGTTGCTGCGGCGGTACCAGGTTCTGTATCCGAAACAAACTAAATACCAGACGGCGTCTGTGATTCTGATGAGGAAGACGCTGCTGTCGGGCGGTGAAGATGCGGATGTGATTCGTCGGCAGTTGCGAGCCCGGATGGGCGATGTTTCGCAGTTTATGAAGGCGCTGAAACAGCGTTTTTCTGTTTGGTACAATCGCTCACACCGGCGCTACGGTACCTTGTGGGCAGAGCGTTTCAAGTCGGTGCTGGTTGAGGGGAAGGGGAATCCACTGCAGACGCTGGCTGCGTATATTGACCTAAATCCAGTTCGAGCGGGCTTGGTGGAGGATCCAAAGGATTACCGATTCTGTGGCTATGCGGAAGCGGTGGCGGGCGTGGCCGAGGCGGAGTCGGGGCTGCTTCGTATTTGGAGCGATCATGCGGCTAAGCAGATGGATGCGGCTTTGCAGGCGCATCGTATGTTGATCTTTGGTAAGCATGCCGCGCGGGCAGGGGTGTCTGACATCTCACGTGAGCGGGCTTTGAAAGTGTTGGAACAGGAAGAAGGTGTGCTGCCTAAGGCAGCGGTCCTGAGCTGCCGAGTGCGTTATTTTAGCGACGGGGCGATTTTGGGCTCGGCGGAGTTTGTGCGTGGCTTTTCCAAAACATGGCAGGCGGAGCGCAGGCGCAAGTATCCGCCTAAAGTGAATGCGATGACGGGGGCGGACTGGGGCGATTTGTCGGTGATCCAGGGACTGAGACGGCAGGTCTTTAGCTAAGTGGCTGGGGACTGCTTATAGTCGTAGGCCGAATTGTGCGCTGGCTAGGATGTCGAATGCTTTTTGACTGTGGTCGAGCAATTTGCCGAGATCGCGGAGGGTGAGCAGACTGAAGGTCATGCCGGATTCGTTAACCTGTATTAAGAGGTCCAATTGAGGTAACTTGAGCTCGAAGGCGCTGCCGTCGGGGTCGTAAGTCAGTGCGTCGGCCAGTTCGGGGATGTCTTCGATGGCGTCGATTTTGTCCTCTACCTGAACGGGCATGGCAAAATCGACCACTAGTTGATCGCAGTGATGGGTGAAGCAGGCGTGGAAGCGCTCGTCTGCGGCGATGGCATCCGTGTGCAAGGCGACAATCTCGGTGGTGAGGATGTAGTTCTTTGGATCCTCCGAGCATTGGTCGACGCGGATCTGTAGGTCGAAGTCGGGCGTTTTGATCCAGGCAAAGCCGTCCTCGCAACTGTAGTCGAACTCGCGCCGCTTGTAGCCGAACAGGCTGCGGATGTCGCCATAGAGTTGATCGGCGGCGGCTTTGACGTCGGCTTGGCCCACTTTGCGCACGAAGTTTTGTGCGGCATCGTTCTGGCTGTCGGGCACATGATGGTGCTTCTGGTAGCCGCCCAGTTTGCGGATGCGCCCGAGTGTAGAGCCGACGATTCGGCTCTGGTTGGCGGGACCTTCGACTGGTGGGTTTGTTTCGATGGGAGGCAGGTTGAACCTTGCCCTGTGGGAATTCAATATTTGATATTTCCTACTTTTCCCCTTTACAAGCGGGGCGGAAAACTATGGTTTCCTCCTTTTTTCCCAATTTCTCATGCAGAAAACACGCAAATCCATCGCAAAACGCTTCAAGAAGACAGGCACCGGTAAACTCCTGCGTCGTACGCCAGGGCACCGTCACCTTCTTCGCAATAAGAGTGTCAAGCAACGCCGCCGTGCAGGTAGCAGCAAACTCGTCGCAGACGGGCAACGCGCTAACCTGATCCGTGGCCTGCCTTTCGCTTAATATTGCTTAGATTACTTAAGTAACTAAAGAAACGTTTTAACAACTATAACTCACGCTAGCCGGGTAACATGAAAATGGGCGACCCGGCAGCGACCTAAACGAGAGATACCACAACATGCCTAGAGCCACTAATGGTCCCGCGACGCTTGCTCGTCGCAAAAAAGTTCTGAAAAAAGCCAGAGGCTATTTCGGAAATAAATCACGTCTTTTCCGCTACGCTAAAGACGCTGTCGATCGCGCAGAAGTTTACGCTTACCGCGACCGTCGCAAAAAGAAGACAGAGTTTCGTCAACTCTGGATCGTTCGTATCAACGCGATTTGCCGTAACAATGGCATCAACTATAGCCGTTTCATCCGTGGTATCAAAGCTGCGGGAATCGAAATGGATCGTAAGCAGCTTTCAGAGCTCGCGATTCATGACGAGGCTGCTTTCTTGACTCTGATCGAGAAGGCTAAAGAAGCCAACGCTGCTTAAGTTTTATTGCAGCGTTCGCGCAGGTAACTAGATTGCTTTTTTAAAGGCCGATTCCTATTGGGAATCGGCCTTTTTTTGATTCTGCTTGCGAGGAGTCTCGTCCGCTTTCTCGCGAGTGTAGGATATTGGCTTCATTGTTTCATACTTGACTTGCCAAAGTTTTCATACTTTGAGTTGTCAAAGTATGAATTTTAATAGATCTGTTCTATCTTGTTTGTCAGTTGTGTTGTGCAGTCTTGGGCTCGTGGCGTGCTCTGATTCTCCGCAGGGCGCGGAGTCTGCTGCGGGGGCCTCAATGTCTGCGGCGCCGTATCAGGTGGTGTGCACGGTGGGGATGATTACGGACATCGTGAGGAATGTTGCTGGTGACTATGCGCAGGTGGAAGGCATTATTGGTGAAGGGGTGGATCCACACCTGTATAAGCCGACCCGTGGTGATGTAGTTAAACTAAGTCAGGCAGATATTGTTTTTTACAACGGGCTATTGTTGGAGGGTAAGATGACAGATGTATTGGTGCGAGTCGCGACCACAGGTAAGCCAGTCAAGGCAGTCACAGAAGCGATCCTTGGTGATAGCGATTACATTCTCGCTAAAGATGATGGTTCGGAGCATACGGATCCGCATGTCTGGATGGATGTGGGGGGCTGGTTACGTGCGGTGCCCGTAGTGGCTGAGACTTTGGCGGACTTTGATCCGGTGCATGCGGATGATTACCGGACCAACGCCGCTGCATATGTCGAAAAATTGGAAGCCTTGGACGCTTATGCCAAGCGCGCGATGGCGACGATTCCCGAAGGCCAACGGGTGTTGGTGACTGCGCACGATGCATTCCAGTATTTGGGGCGTGCCTATGGCATCGAGGTGCGTGGTATTCAGGGCGTCAGCACCGAATCGGAGGCGGGGGTGCGCGACTTAGAAG
>MDTD01057243.1_pt1 | contig 21383 bp, 19 predicted proteins | sample 811221 | NCBI WGS metagenome assembly MDTD01 (sample SAMN05326646, study PRJNA326480) | marine metagenome | isolation source: seawater | place: Pacific Ocean: South West | collected 2011 | reverse complement strand
TACTTTTGTTTTATATATTAAAAAACATATTCGTTATTTTCGTAATTTCAAAACAATGGAAATATTCTATGAATATAATTACCCTAATAAGGGTTGAATTTTTTAAAAGATATTTAAATTCGCAATATATTGATTTTATAAAAAAAGATTATTCTGAATTAGTATCGAATATTATGAATGTAAGTGCTACCTTCGGTGCAACTTTTATTGTTAATCTACTTGTATTTATATCTGAATTTTTAATTATTTTTTCAATTGTAACTTTCCTTTTCATATTTAATTTTAAATTAACTTTTTTTCTTGTTTTAATTTTTTTAATTATAATTGCAATTTACTATCAATATATTTCAAAAAGATTAAAAAATGCAGGTTTAAAAAGGGTAGAAAGTGATGAAAAAATTTTATCTTATACCAAGCTGAGTTTTAGTAACATAAAAGAGCTTAAATTATTTAATAAAATAGATTTTTTCTTAGAAATATTCTCAAAAAATGCAAAAGCATCCGAAACAAGTAATTATTTTTACCAGGTATCTGCTCAATATCCAAGAATAGGTATGGAAATATTTGCAATACTTGGAATATGTGTTTTGACATTATCAATGAATTTTTTAAATTTCAGGAGCACAGAGATAATTACCACATTAGCTTTTTATGGTGTTTCAATTTTTAGAATTTTACCCTCTGCTAATAAATTAATGTTTTCATTTCAATCTGTTAGGTTTGCTAAAGAATCTTTAAACATAATTTATAGTGAATTAAAAAAAGAAAAGGAAAACGAAGTAAAAAAATTATCAACCGAAAAAATTAAATTTAAAAATGAAATATCAATTGAGAATTTAAACTTTGGATATGAAGAGAAAAATTTAATAATAAAAAATTTAAGTTTAAAAATTAAAAAAGGAAGTTTCGTAGCTATTAAAGGAAAAAGTGGAACTGGAAAAACCACTTTAATTGACATTCTTATGGGCTTGATAAGGCCACTTAGTGGAGTAATAAAAGTAGATGAAAAGAGTATAGAAAGTGATCTATATAATTGGAGAGATAAATGTGGATATGTTCCACAGAACATATCACTAATGCACGATACAATTGCTAAGAATGTAGCTTTTGGAGTTGACAAAATAGATATAAATTTTGAGAAAGTTAATAACTGTTTAAAAACTGCTGGATTACAAAATTTTGTTAATTCTCTTGAATATAAAGAAAATACTTTAATTGGAGACAATGGCTTAACATTATCAGGAGGACAAAGACAAAGATTAGCGATAGCAAGAGCAATATATAGGGACCCTGACATAATATTTTTTGACGAAGCAACAAGTGCTCTTGATAAAGATACAGAGAAAGAGGTAGTAAATTCAATTAATTCTTTAAAAGGAAAAATTACAATTATTCTAATTTCTCATAATGAAGATGTTTACAAACAATGTGATAAAATTATAGATTTAGATAAAAATATTATTTCATGAATAAAAAATTAAGAGATAGCAAAAAAATAATTTTACTTACTGGCTCGACTGGTATGGTTGGAAAAAGCTTTCTAAAAAAAAATACTTATACTATTTATGCACCAAATAGAAAAAAACTTAATTTGTTTAATTTAAATAAAATTAAGAGTTATATTAAAAAGCATAATATAAATTTTGTTATTCATTGTGCTGCCAAAGTAGGAGGCATTCAAGATAACGTTAACAATCAACTAGAATATTTAGTTGAAAATTTAACCATAAATAAAAATATAATCATGGCATCCTATGAGAGCGGTGTTAAGAATTTTATTAATATAGGAAGCTCATGTATTTATCCAAAGAATATAAAAACAAAAATCAAAGAAAATTTAATTTTTAAAGGAAATTTTGAGCCTACTAACGAAGGTTATGCAATTTCAAAATTTTTATCAATTAAAATATGTAAATTTATTTCTGAAAAAAAAGGATATAATTATAAGACATTAGTACCTACAAATTTATACGGGCCAAATGATAAATATGATTTAGAAAAATCTCATCTTTTAGCGGCAATAATAAGAAAGTTAAGTGAAGCAAAGAAAGGAAAAAATAGAAATGTAGAAATATGGGGTGACGGAAAAGCAAGAAGAGAATTCATGTATGTCTCTGATTTGTCTGATGCAATTTTATTTTCTATTAAAAATTTTGATAAAATACCATATATTTTAAATATTGGGACGGGGAAGGATTATACAATTCAAGAATACTATAAAAAAGCTTCTAAAATTATTTTCCCTGAGGCAAATTTTTATTTTAATAAAAAAAAACCGGCTGGTATGAAAAGAAAGTTATTAGATATCAGTAAATCAAAAAAATTAGGATGGACAGCAAAAGTTTCTCTCAAAAATGGTATAAAAAAAGCTTACAAAGAATATAAAAAACAATATGAAAATTAATCATCCTCTATCTGTTGATACTTGGGATAAAAATGAGTTTTCAGCAATTGTTAAAGTGTTGAAAAGCAAATATCTTACTCAAGGTAAATATGTAAAACAATTCGAAAAAGATTTTTCAAAATACCTAGGAACAAAATATTCGGTAATGGTAAATTCTGGTTCATCTGCCAATTTACTAATGGTTGCATCACTTTTTTATTCTAAAGATAGAAAAAAAAAAATTAAAAGAGGAGACGAAGTTATCGTACCAGCTATTGGCTGGAGTACTTCTTATTTTCCATTACAACAATACGGTCTGAAATTAAAATTTGTAGATGTAGACTTGTATACTCTAAATTTTGATATAAAAAAATTAGCTAAAGCTATAAGTGATAAAACAAGGCTAATTTTGAGTGTTAACGTTTGTGGAAATTCAAATGAATTTTCTAAAATTAAAAAATTAATTAAGGGTAGGAGAATTCTTTTACTTGAAGATAATTGTGAATCCTTAGGATCAAAATATAAAAATAAAAAAACAGGGACTTATGGTCTTATGTCATCTTCAAGCTTTTATTATTCACATCATATTTCTACTGTTGAGGGTGGGATGATTTCAACTAATGACAAAGAGCTATATCAAATTTTGATTAGTTTGAGATCACATGGTTGGATTAGAGATTTACCAAATAAAAATTTAATTAGAAATAAATCTAAAGATGATTTTAATAATTCTTTCAGTTTTTTGTTGCCAGGATATAATTTAAGATCAACTGAAATTAATGCTGTTGCTGGTATTAAGCAATTGAGAAAACTACCCTTCTTAATAAAACAAAGGCGAAAAAATGCGAATTTTTATAAAAAAATATTTAAAGACAGCAAATTTGTCATACAAAAAGAAATTGGAAACAGCAGTAGTTTTTGGTTAACTTTTATAATTAAAAAAGAATTTAAAATAAATCGTAATTTCTTAATAAAAAAATTAAAAAAAGTTGGTGTTGAGTGCAGACCTATAGTTTCTGGCAATTTTCTTAAAAATAAAGTTTGTAAATATTTAAACTTTAAAGTTTCTGGAAAGCTCAAAAATGCTGATTATATCTCTGAAAATGGTTTTGCAATAGGAAACAACCATCATGATCTTTCTAAAAATTTAATAAAAATAAAAAAATTTTTAGAAAAAATTTAATGAATAGAATAAAAAAGATTCTATGTGTTGTTCCTAAATATTCTTTTGGAAGCTTTAAAAAGGGTATAAGTCCTGAATATAATGCAATTTATAAACCAATAAAAAAAAATTACAAAAACGTATATTATTATGACTCTTTAAATTCTAAAAATTTAAAAAAAATCAATACAAATTTAATTAAAAAAGTAAAATTAGTAAAACCTGATATAGTTTTTTTTGCTATCAGTTCATATGAAATTAATATTGAAACATTAATAGAAATTAAAAAAAATTATAAATGTTTTCTAGTGAATTGGTGTTCAGATGATGAATGGAGATTTGAACAACATTCTAAATTACTGTCTCCATATTTTGATTGTATGATTACAACATCAAAAGAAGTTAAAATAAAATATGATCAAAACAATAAATTTTCCTTACTTTCCCATTGGGGTTGTCCAGACGAGTGGATTAGTAAGCCAAAAAAATCTAAAAATTGCAAATACGATGTATCTTTTATTGGTAAATCATATTTTGATAGAGAAAGTATAATTAAATATCTTAGGTCTAACAATATCAATGTAAAATGTTTTGGATATGGGTGGGGCACAAGAATATTAAAAGACAATGAGATTTCAAAAATTATTAGTGGTTCAAAAATTTCACTTAATTTTGCCAAAACAAGGTCATCTAATAAACAACTTAAAGCTAGGGTTTTTGAAGTTACAGGTTCAGGTGGTTTTTTAATGACAGAAAACTCTGAAAATTTATTAAATTTTTTCAATAAGAAACAAATTTCTATTTTTGAAAATAAAGTAGAATTGAAAAATAACATAAAGAAAATTTTGAATGATCCTAATTTAAGAGATAAAATGGTCAACAGTTCATTTAAAACATCAAAAAATTATAGTTATTCTGTAATTATTAAAAAAATTATTAAAAAAATTCAAATTGTAAAATTAGATAAAAAAAAATCTATACAAAAATTCAACAGTTTTAAAAATCTTACCAAAATCGAAAATAGTATTCTATCTATCTATAAGAATTTAAGTATTTTAATTTTAAATTTTTTTTTTGAAAAAGAAAAATCTTTTAAAATCTCAAGAAGGATTTTATTTGAAATTGAGTGGAGGTTAAGAGGTGAAAATACATATTCTAAAACTGGATGGTGTTTTAATTTTTTTAATATAATATAAGATTTTACTTAAAATTTTTAAATGTATGTCATTTTATCTGAGTGTTATTATTCCAACTTATAAAAGAAATGATAAGTTAAAAAAATTAATTCGTGAACTTGTTAGTCAAGCCCCTTCAGGAATTAAAATCGAAATTATAATTATAGGAAATCATAAATTAAATTTTTCTTATAAAAATTTTGACAAAAAAAATATAAAAATAAAATGTTTTATAATAAAAAAAAATAGTAATGCTGTAAAAAGAAATACGGGTATTAAATATTCAAAAGGTAAAAATATAATTTTAATTGATGATGATTGCTTACCTGAAAAGTCATTTATTTCGAATTATCTTAAACTTTTTAAAAAAATTCATGATAAAGATATTCTGTGTGGATCTGTAAAGTATTTAAACTCGAAAATTAAGAATGAAAATTTTGTTAGATATAGACAATCAAGGCATTTTATAGTTACAAGAATTAACCTTAATAGAAAAATCAAATTAAATGCATCAAATATTGTTACTATGAATATGGGTATGAGAAACTCTGAATTGTTAAAAAAGACAAAATATTTCAATGAAAAATTTGGTGGATATGGATTTGAAGATTATGAATTTGGATATAGATTAATAAAGTCTGGTTTTAATTTAATACCTTCAAAACCCTCTGTTTATCACTTGGATGAAAGAAGTTATCAAAGTTATTTAAATAAGATTTATTTTTTAGCCAGGTATTCAGTAATTAATTTAAAAAAAATTAATTTTGAATCATGGCAAAAGACAATTTATTTCAAAATAGAAAATAATTTAATAATTAACTTATTTTATAAAATAAAACTCATTTACCCTATAATAAATGCTATAGAAAGATGTATTGAATATATTGAAAGGAATACTTTTTTGTATCTACCAAAATTATATAGATTTGGAATTTTTTTGTCATACTGTAAGGGATATTATGATAGGAAAGAGTTTAAAAAGAGCAAAAATTATGACTGGTATAAATAAAGTTAACTTTGCAAATAAAAAAATATTAATAGTTGGAGGAACAGGATCCTTCGGAAATCAATTTCTAAAAAATATTATAAATAAAAAAATAAAATTTAATCAAATTAATATTTTAAGTCGTGATGAAAAAAAACAATATGACATGCGCGAAATATATAATTCTTCAAAAATAAAGTTTCATATTGGTGATATAAGAGATACTGATTGCACCGATTCCTTAACAAAAGATGTGGATTACATTTTTCATGCTGCAGCTCTAAAGCAAGTTCCTTCTTGCGAATTTTATCCTATGGAAGCATTGAAAACAAATGTAATGGGTACTGATAATATCATAAGCTCTGCAATAAAAAATAATGTAAAAAAAGTTATTTGTCTAAGCACAGATAAAGCTGTTTATCCTATTAATGCAATGGGAATTTCCAAAGCATTAATGGAAAAAGTAGCATTATCAAAATCACTATTAAAGCAAAACTCCACTACAGTTTGTGTTACGAGATATGGGAATGTTATAGGATCGAGAGGTTCGGTTATTCCACTTATTATAAATCAGATTAAAAATGATCTGCCTATAACAATAACAGACTATCAAATGACAAGATTCATGATGACATTGGATGACGCTTTAGATTTAGTTTTTTATGCTTTTAAAAATGGAAAGAATGGACAACTTTTTGTAAAAAAATCCCCATCTACAAACTTGATAACCTTGGTAAAAGCGTTATTAAAAATTTATAATAAATCGAATTATCCTCTAAAAAAAATTGGAATAAGACATGGTGAAAAAATGCATGAGGCACTTTTAAGTTCTGAGGAAAGAAGATTGTGTGTTGAAAAAAAAGATTTTTTTGTGGTTAATCCCGATTTAAGAGACTTAAATTATCAAAAATACTTTATAGAAGGTAGTAATAGCAATTTAATTCCTGACAGTTATAATTCAAATCAAAAAAAAATACTTAATGTTGAGGATACAATTAGGTTATTAAAAAAATCCAAAGTTTTATTTTAAATTAAATGAATATACTTGTAACTGGATCTGAGGGATTTATAGCAAAAAATTTAATAATTGGATTAAAAAATTTTAAGTACAATATCCTTAAATTTGATAAGAAAAATAACTTAAACCAACTTGAGAGCAAGGTACTAAAATCAGATGTAATCTTTCATTTAGCTGGTGAAAATAGATCTAAAAATAAAAAAGACTTTTTTATTAATAACGTAGATCTTTCGCAAAAAATTTCAGATATAATAATTAAAAAAAAATTAAACGTAAAAATAATTTTTTCTTCTTCTACCCAAGTAACTGAAAATAAAAATAATATTTATTCTAAAACAAAACTACTTTCTGAACAGAAGTTAAAAAAATGTACAAGATATACAAAATCAACACTTTTAATATACAGAATACCAGGTGTTTACGGAAAGTGGTCGAAGGAAAATTATAATTCGGTTTTTGCTACATTCGCATATAAAATATCGAGATCAAAAAAGATAAAGATTTTTAATTCAAAAAAAAAATAAAACTTATTTACATTGATGATCTGATCGAGCGTTTCTTAGAGGATTGTAAAAATAAAGGAATTAATAAAATTATAACTGTGAAAAATCATATCTACATAACACCTAAAAAATTAGCAAAATTACTGATATATTTTAAAAATGAAAGAAATTGGTTCGGTATAAAAGATGTGCATCCAAAAGTTTTAAAACAGATGTATAGTTCATTTTTGTCTTACTCCCCACCTAGCCAATACGTCTATAAATTAAAAAAAAAAGAAGATTATAGAGGATATTTTACCGAATTTTTGAAAATGGGTAATAGTGGTCAAATATCATATTTTACGATAAAAAAAGGTAAGTCAAGAGGAATGCATTATCATAATACAAAAATTGAAAAATTTTTAATTTTAAAAGGAAGAGTTAAATTTGAATTTAAAAATTTAATTAATAATAAAATTAAAACTTATTTACTAAATGAAAATGAGCATAAAGTTTTGGAAACTGTTCCAGGATGGGTCCATACTGTGCAAAATATTGGATCAGAAACTGTGATTGGTATAATTTGGGCTAATGAGGAATTTAAAATAAATAAATCAGACACTTATTATATGCATGAATAAATTTAAAGTTTTAACAGTATTGGGTACAAGGCCAGAGATAATTAGACTTTCAAGATGCTTGAGTTTGTTTGATAATGTATTTAAACATGTATTAGTTTATACTAATCAAAATTACGATAAAGAGCTAAGTAAAATTTTTTTTGAAGATTTAAATTTAAAAAAACCAAATTACGTCATCTCACATTCTAAAAAAGATACTTTTAATATTTTATCAAAAAACCTTATTGAAATTCAAAAAATTGTTTTAAAAGAAAAACCAGATGCATTTGTTGTATTAGGTGATACAAATAGTGCTTTAACAGCATATGTGGCAAAGAGAAATAAAATTCCTTTGTTTCACATAGAAGCGGGTAATAGATGTTTTGATCAAAATGTTCCAGAGGAAATAAATAGAAAGATCATTGATCATATTTCAGATATAAATATTGTTTATAGTAATTTCGCAAAACAGAATCTACTTAACGAAGGTATTTCAAATAATTCAATTATTAATTTAGGAAGTCCTTTATTTGAGGTAATTAATTTTTACCGAAAAAAATTCGATAAAAATAGAATATTAAAAAAATATAAATTAAAAGAAAAAAAATATTATACAGTTAGTTTTCATAGAGAGGAAAATCTTCTGAATGATATGAAGATTAAAGAGTTTATTAAAATATTAAATTTTTTGTCAAAAACAGATAATTATCCGATTTTATTATCAGCTCATCCAAGATTAAGAAAAATATTAGTAAAAAATTTTTTCAAAAAAAAATTAAGTAAAAATATTAAAATAATGAAGCCTTTTAATTTTAGTGAATATATTACATTGCAAAGTTCATCAAAACTGGTTATTTCTGATAGCGGCAGTATCCCAGAAGAAGCTTCAATATTAAACCTAAGATCAATTATTTTAAGAGATACTTTTGAAAGGCAAGAAATATTTCCCAAAACTTCAACAATAATCTCAAATCTAAACATAGAAAATTTTAAAAAAATTTTTAAATTAGAACTAAATAATTTTTCTTTGAGTAAAGAGATTAAAGAATATGAAAATTTTGATTTTTCAAAAAATGTTTGTAGAATTATTGTATCCAAGATTCCTTACATTAATAAATATACTTGGAATAAAAAAATCTAATAATGAATATTTTAATTGTTAGCCAGTATTTTTGGCCTGAAAATTTCAGGATTAATGAAATTTCAAAATATTTATCTAAGAAAGGTTATAAAGTTGACATTTACACTACTTATCCAAATTATCCGTTTAAGTATGTTTATAGAAATTTAAATTTTAATGATAAAAAATTTGATAGAAATATAAATATAATAAGGATTCCATCATTTTCTAGAGGAAAAGGGGATTCATTTGATCTTTTTTTAAATTATTTCACGTTTATTATCTCAGGAATTTTTTTTTCTCATTTCAAACTTAGAGGAAAAAAATACGACTATATTCTAACTTTTGCCACTTCACCTGTGACTGTAAGTTTGCTCTCTATTTACATAAATTTTTTTAAAAAGACAAAATTAGTACTATGGTTATTAGATTTTTGGCCAGATATAATATTTGAACTAAATTATGTAAAATCAAAGTTTAACAAATTTATTTTAGGTGGTATTGTAAATTATATTTATAGTAAGCAACATTGTATACTAGCTCAATCTGAAACCTATTTAAAAAAAATTAAAAGTTTTCAAACAAATGAAAACAAAAGGAAATTGATTTATTTTCCATCTTGGCCAGAGGATATAAAAAAGGCTCCAAATAAAAATATTGATAAATTATTTAAACTTCATCGAAATGAACTAAAAATTGTTTTCACCGGAAATATCGGACAAGCACAGGGTTTTGAAAAAGTGATACTACTATGTGAAAAATTTAAACAAATAAAATTTAAAGTTTATGTAATTGGCACTGGTAGATGGCTAGATAGAATAAAAGAAACTGTTCAAAACAAAAAAATTAAGAATATTAGTTTTTTTGGTCACAAACCTGTAAATAAGATTCACCCTTTTTTAAAAAATGCTGATATTTTGTTGGTAACTTTAAAGGAAGGAAAAGTTTTTGATGCAACAATACCAGGAAAGTTTTCAACATACTTAAAATATAATAAACCAATATTAGGACTAATAGGCGGTGAAACTAAGAATTTGATTAATGATAATTCCCTTGGTTTTGCATTAAAAAATTTTAAATCAAAAAATAATAATTTAAAGCTTTATAAATTTTTAAAAAAAATTAAATCAACAAAAATTAATAATGAGAATTATATAAAAAATAATTTTTCAAAAGAGAGAATTTTACAAAAGTTACATAATTATTTTTATGATAATAAAATTAAGCTAAAATTTATTACGAAGTCTAAAGAAGTTTCATTTAAACAAAATTTTGTTCTAAGTGCATTTAACCTAGCATTCATTGGCTCTTGGGTTTCAAAAGATATAAAAATTTATGACGAATTGTGTTGTTGGCCAGATGGATTATTTAAAAATACATTACTTAAAAATATACCTAAACTACCTGGAAGGGATTTAATTAAAAATATCATATTACCTCCATATATAAATAAAATTAGAATAGTTGGGAATTCAAGTAAGAAAGTTGAAAAGTTTTTATTTAAGAAATTTAATATCAAGAATTTTATAAATAATAAAATCCCTTATGGAAATATTAAGGAAATAAAAAAAGCATGTAATTTTAAATTATCAAAAAATGAACTTACATTAATTACTTTACCCACTCCAAAGCAAGAAATAATTGCAGAATATTTAAAAAATAAAAATACAAATTTTCATATAATATGCATAGGTGGAGGTTTAAAAATGGCATCAGGAGAGGAAAAGCCTCCACCAAAATCATTTGAAAATTATGGTTTAGAAACAATCTGGAGGCTTAGAAATGAAACTACAAGAAGGATTCAAAGATTATTAATTTCATTCTATTATTTCTTAAGGGGCTATATGAATAATAGCTTTAAAGATATAATATTAGAAAGAAATGAAAAATCACGATAAAGATTATTTATATGTTTGGGCATCTGATTTTTCTAAGTCGAGGGGAGAGGGTTTATTAGCAAGAAATTATATTTTCAATTGCTCAAAATATACAAAAAAAAAAATTTTTATTAACGGAATAAATTATCTAAATTTAAAAAATAAAAATACCTATACTAAAACAGGTTTAATAAATGATTATTTATATCCGTTTATTGGGGTTTTAAAAATTTGGAAAGAACATCTTTCAAATAAAAAAACAATCTACCTAAATTATTTACCTTTATGGAATTTTTTTATATTTTTTTTCTTACCAAAAAATACTGTTTTAGGTCCAATTACAGGTGGTTCCAATTACTCCAAATCGAATTTTTTTAATTACTATATAAGAAAATTTTTGTTTCCCTTATTTTTTAATATTAGTTTAAGAATTATAAAAACTAAATTTGAAAATATTATTTTTTCTACAGATTTATTAAAAAAATATACTGGTAATGAAAATAAGTTTATATTTAATTATTGTTTAAATATTTATAATAAAAAAATTTTTAAGCAGAAAAAAAAATATGATGTTATTTTTTATTATAGAAGAAATAAGAACAAAAATAATTTTTTACAAAAAAAATTAATCATAAAATTAATTAATAATAATTATAAAGTAAGTATAATTGGTGATAATCCTTTTTTGACTAAATCTTTCTATTTGGGTAATTTAAATAGGGAAAAAGCCTTACAGCATATATCTAAATCTAAATATGCAGTTAATAATAGCGAAAATATGTACAGTCTTTTTTGCTTAGATTCTCTTAGTTGTGGAACAAAAGTAATTCATTTTGGTAAAAGAAATTCTACAAAAAATTTTTTTAATAAAAAAGCAATTATTCAAAAAAATATTTATAAAGTTGAAGAACAATTTTATTTCTTAAAAAAAATATTTAAGAGCAAAAAAAAAGAAAAGATAAGAGTAAACCAGAATTTTTTACTTAATAAAAAAAAAATAAAAAATTATTTTTTAAATCTTAAAATTTAAAACGTATTTTTACTTATTGAAAAAAATTAATTTAGATTATTTTAATATAAGCTTATAAATATATCGTAATATTTAATTACTCACTTGTGCTCTAAAGTATTTTAAAATAAAAGAATATATTATTTTTAGTGTTTATTTAAAAAAACATAATTCGATTAAATTATGAGCACCAGTCTAAAATTCAATTCTATTTTAATATTGTTAATTCCTCTATTACTAATAACGGGGCCTTTTTTATCGGACTTGGTGGTAAGTATATTATTCTTCAGCTCTATATATCTGTATTTTAAAAATGAACTACTTATTAAAAATAACTTAAAGAAGTTTTTATATTTTTTCTTTATTTTTTATATCATTGGAGTTTTATCTTCAAGTTTATCGATCGATAAATATATTTCTTTAAAATCCTCATTACCTTATTTAAGATATTTGGGTTTAATACTGATAGGATACTACATATATCAAAATAATGAAAAATTAATTGAAAAATTAGGTTTGGTTGTATTTTTAATATTTTTATTTTTTTTTATAGACTCACTTTTATTTTTTTATTTTGGTTTTGATTTTCCCACTGGAAAAATGGCAAATGAACGTTTCTCAAGTTTTTTTGGTGATGAAAAAGTATTAGGTAGTTATGTTGTGAGATTAGCTCCTTTAGGTTTAATTTTTATTTTATCAATAAAAAATTTTAGTGTGAAAAAATATTCATTTATTGGATTTATATTTTTAACTCTTTATTTAATTTTTTTGAGTGGAGAAAGAACAGCCCTAGTAATGTTTTTTGTACAATTATTATTATTAATTGTATTTTTCCAAAAATTTAGAAAAATTTTGTACTCATCTATTTTTTCCATATTAATTTTTTTAATTTTAACTATTTATTTTCTGCCTCAAGGAAAATTATTACAGCCCCTTGAAAGAATTTTTATACATTCATTGGGACAATTATATTTTAACAATCAACAATTATCATTATTTAGTTCTAGACACGAAGATCATTACAATACTTCAATCAATATTTTTAAGGATAAATTTCTTCTTGGCGGTGGAAACAAAAGTTTTCGCTTTATGTGCAGTTTGGATGATTACTCAGTTAGAGAAAATGTAGAAAATAGATTTACAGAGTACGCACAATATAGCGATTATATACATATATTAGAATATGAGAATTATATACCTGAACAAGACTCTTTTTATTTGGAGGAATTAGATATACTTGTTCCTAAGCCTGAAGATTTTGCTGTTAACCCAAAGTATCATACATTTATTCTTTATTATCAAGAGAATAAAAAACTTCATTCACAAACGAAATTTAATATTTCAAAATTTAAAGATTTTTTAAATAAGCCCTTATATATAAATCGATATGAGGTTTTTGACAAAAAAGACATTAGTGATAAAAAATATTTAACATTAAATAAGGCTTATGTAAGAAAAGAACAGAAATTATTTTTGTATGATGGTGCAATTTATTTTGGGGATGGATGTAATACGCATCCACATCATATCTATTTACAAATTGCATCTGAAAATGGAATTTTAAATTTAATAATAATTGTTTCATTATTAGTATATATACTTTTACAGTTTATGATTTTTTATAGAGAAAAATTTGATGATAAAGAGGTACTGTTATTATGTATGATTTTCATACAAATATTACCAATAATACCTAGTGGGAATTTTTATAATAATTGGTTATCAATTTTTTTCTTTTTACCAATTGGATTTTATTTTGCATTAAAAGACAAGTATAAATGAGTACAGAGGATACACTTATATTTTTGATTTTAATTATATTAAATATTATTTTTTATTTAGGAAATTATAAAATAGCTAATTTTTTAAATTTACTTGATAACCCAGATAAATTAAGAAAGATTCATACCTCAAAAGTCCCTCTAACTGGAGGCCTTTTTTTATTTTTTAATATTTTGTTTATTTTTTTAATAAGTAAGTATTTTAATTTAAATAATAATTACATTTTAAATACTAATATCTTATTTTTTATTTTTGTAATTTTTATTTTTGGAATTTTTGATGATAAATTTAATATTAACGCTAACCTAAAGCTTTTATTTAGCATTGTTTTATTTTTAATATTTTTACTCTTCAACGAAGGTTTAATACTAAAATCGATTATTATTTCATCTGGTCAAAAATATTATCTTGGGGATTTTTCAATACCTTTTACGATATTTTGTCTAGTAATTTTTCAAAATGCATTCAATATGTATGACGGTATTAATCTTCAAAATATTTCGTATTTTATTTTTTTAATTTTTATTATTTTTATTTTTTTTGGTTTTATTGATTTTTTTATTTATCTAGTACCTGTAATAATACTTTTGATTTATTTAAATTCGAAAAGTAAAATGTTTTTAGGTGATAGTGGATCATACATTTTGTCTTTTCTGATATCAATTTTTTTAATTCACATATTTAATAATACCCAAATAAATTTTTCTTCTGATTTAGTTTTCCTCTTTTTATGTATTCCAGGATATGATTTATTAAGATTAGCCATTTCTAGATTAATAAATAAAAAGCATCCGTTTAGGGCAGATAAAAACCATATACATCATTTATTAATTAAAAAAATTGGGTATTTAAAAACAATTATATATTTAAATCTGATTTGTTTTTTACCAATTTTATTTAGTCTTTTATTTAAAAAAAATATTTCTGCAGTTATTGTGTCTTTAGTTTTATATATCTCTACAATTATTTATTTTAAAAATGAAAAAGTTTATTAAAAATAATTTTTATTACATATTAATTTTAGTTTTTGTTACAGTAAATTTTAATACTCTGGAAAAGGTATATATTCTTTTTTCAAATGATTATGATAAGAGATTAATATCAGTTTATGGCTACTGTGAAAAAGAAGGTTATGGTTTTATAAAAAATAATATTAATAAAAAGATAATTGCGTCAAACTTTTATATAGAAAATAAAGAAGACTATCCGAGTATAAAAGGTATTTTCTTTAGATTGAATAATAAAATAAGCAATTATGAATATATTTTTTTAATTAATCAAAAACAAATTCCTTTTAAGGAAGAAAATTTTAAAAATTATCAAATATTAAAAAATGAGGGTAATTGTTATCTCTTAAAAAAAAATGATTGAGCTTATATTTATAATATTTCAGTTATTGATTTTTTTATTAATTTTTAGTTATCCTATAAATATATTTAACTTTTCAATACTAAATAAAACAAATAGCGTAAATATATATCTTAATTGTTCTTTAAATATAATTATTCACCTAAATATTTACTTATTTATAAGTTTTTTGTTAATAAATATTAAATATTTTTTTTATTTAGAATTAATTTTTTGTTTCGTTTTTTTGTATCTAAATAGATTAGAATATTTAATTCAGTTAAAAAAAATTAATTTTGCAAATTTTAAATATTTCTTATTTTTTATATTATTAAATTTAGTTTTTTTTATTATAATCGCAGAAAAAACAAAATTAGAATGGGATGGTTTAGCCCACTGGATATTTAAAGCTAGAGTATTTTTTGATGGTGGTAATTATTTTGATTTTAAAAATAATATTCCTTTTCCATATTATCCTCATTTAGGAACTTTTGTTTGGGGTTATTTTTGGAAAAATTCTTTTCTAAACTATGAGTATTTTGGAAGGTTAATATTTCCACTTCTATATACAATTTCAATATTTAGTATTTCAAGTTTATACCTAGCAAATAAAAACTACATATTTAAAATTTTTTCATCAATATTTTTAATTACTATTTCTTTAGATTTCTATTTATTTGGTGGATATCAAGAATATTTATTATTTTTTTTATTCACTATACTTGGGATAATTTGTTATGAGCATTTTCAATCAAGTAATAGGTTTAAATCTTCTATATTAATCATTTTAATTTTAAATTTAATGATTTGGACAAAACAAGAAGGTTTTTTTTATTCAATTATACTTGGTTTAACTTTAGGTTTGTATAATTTTAAAAATAAAAAATTATTTTTACTTTTTATTTTTTCAGTATCTTTTTTAACGATTCTTAATATTTATTTAAAGTCATTTGTAATAGATGATAATATGTTCAATGAAAAAATTATTAATGATAGTATTATAAATTATTTGAACCTTAAACTTTTATTTGATGACCTGATTATAATTTTTAAACATATTATTATTTCTTTATTTCATTACCCAATAATACTATTTGTAACAATTCTTATGTTTTTATTTCTTACAAAACAAAAAAATATTATAGATTATTTTTTTTATACTATTTTTATTTTAAATATGTTGTTTATAATTACAATTTATCTACAGACCAATATGAATTTAGAAAGCGTGTTACCAGTAACTATTGATAGAATTTTACTTCAATCATCTGGTTTTTATTTAGTATTTGTAGTACGTAAATTTATCAAATACGACAATTTTAAAATATATTAAAAATTATTTATAGTTACTATCTTTTTAAATAAATATTTTTATTTTTTTTAAAAAATTAATAAAATAGTTAGGTGTATAAATTAAAAAAAATAAAAATATTTTGATTATTTTAAAATTTTCTAATTTGTTTTTTAATTTAATTATTTTTTTTGAAAATTTATACTTATTCTCTTTACTTTTAAAAAGGATTAACCAGCTTATTACGTTTTTAAAAAATGCTTTATGAATTATTTTATGTTTATTTGAGATTTTAAATTCTGATAAAATTTTATTTAATGTTAACACATAAAAATTAAATTCTTGTTCTGTCCTATAATTTAGATATCTTAAGTTTAATTTATCTCGATTTTTATCAATATCTAAATGTGTGTAGCCAATTATTTTTTGATGAGAAAAAAACCATTTTTTCTCATTTATTATAATCTTTAAAATAATTTCACTTAGATAATATGCACTTAATTTAGTTTGTTTAGAATATTTAAAAAATAAATTTTTATTTAATATTTGGGAACTAATTAAACCCAATTTATGAATACCTTTTTCTAAATTAAATAAATCTAAATTATTTTTTTTTTGTTCTTTTAAAAAAGGCTCTTTTAGAGAGTGATCATTTAGCGTAAGACCGTTAATATTTTTTGTTAAAATCATTTTTACAGAATTACAGTTTTTTGATAAAATTCTATCTTTATCATTCATAAACCATATATATTTTGAATTTTTTATTAATTTTTGGTTCAGAAATGATAATTGTCTTATACGATTTTCTAATTCAAAATTACATCTAGAGTGAATTATTATTAATTCTTTGAATTTTTTACTGAATTTGTATTTTATATAATCTTTCGTTTTAAAATCATTAAAACTTAGGACTATTATCTTATCAATTATCTCTTCGAATCTGGTTAGATCACTCATTGTTTTCTTTAGGTAATGAAGCCTATTAGATGTGCTAATAACAACAGTAATCATTTTCTTTTATTTTAAATTAATATAAGTATCTATTTTATGGTAAATATTTAAAAAACAAATATGAAATTAGTAATATTAGCAGGTGGGCGAGGGACTCGAATAAGTGAGGAAACATTATTAAGACCCAAGCCTCTAGTTGAAATTGGAGGACTACCTATCATTTGGCATATAATGAAGATTTACTCTTCTTTTGGTTTTAACGAATTTGTTATCTGTTGTGGGTATAAGGGTTATATGATCAAAGAATATTTCAGCAATTATGGATTACATACTTCTGATACAACAATTGACTTAAGGAATAAAACCATAAAAGTTCATAAGAAAACTACTGAAAAATGGAAAATTACATTAATTGATACTGGAGAAGAAACTATGACTGGAGGTAGGATACTTCGTATTAAAGATTATGTTGATGAAAATTTTTGTCTTACTTATGGTGATGGACTTGCAAATGTTAATATAAAAAAATTAATACAATTTCATAAAACAAAAAAAAAAATTGGAACGGTTACAGTTGTAAAGCCAACAGCTAGGTTTGGTAAGGTCGAACTTGATAATAATATGATAGTTACAAAATTTTTAGAAAAATCCTCAGGGGACTCAGGATGGATTAATGGAGGTTTTTTCGTATTAAATAAAAAAATATTTAAATATTTGAAAAATGATCAAACAATTTTTGAAAAAACGTCTTTAGGAAAATTGTCAAATGACAGGCAATTGTCAGCGTTCAAACATAATGGATTTTGGCAACCAATGGATACACTCAGAGAAAAAGAATATCTAGAGGAACTTTGGAACTCGAATAAAGCCCCATGGAAAACATGGTAAATAAATCTTTTTTGTCTTTTTGGAAAAAAAAAAGAGTATTTATCACTGGTCACACAGGTTTTAAAGGATCATGGATGGTATTTTTATTACAGTATTTAGGCTGCAAAGTAGGTGGATATTCTTTAAGTCCAAAAAAAAAAGATATAATTTTTTTGAATTCAAATTTAAAAAAAAGCTGCCAAAATTTTTTTGGAGATATTAGAGATTATAGAAGTCTTGAAAATGCAGTAAAAAAATTCAAACCAGATATAATCATTCATATGGCAGCGCAGCCTTTAGTTTTGCCAAGCTATAAAAATCCAAAAGAGACTTTTGAAGTAAATTTTAATGGAACGCTGAATATTCTAGAACTTATAAGAAAATACAGTTTCAAATCATCAATTATAGTCACAACAGATAAAGTTTATAAAAATGACAATAAAATAAAATTTTTTAAAGAAACTGATATTCTAGAGGGATCAGATCCTTATAGCACATCTAAAGTAGATGTCGAGAATCTAGTACATTGCTATAATACATCCTTTTTTAAAAATGAAAAAATTAAAGTTGTAACTGTTAGAGCTGGCAATGTAATTGGAGGAGGTGATAGATCAGAATTTAGAATTTTGCCAGATTTTTTTCGTGCTTTAAATAATAAAACAATTTTGAATATAAGATTCCCAAATGCTATAAGACCTTGGCAATTTGTTTTAGACCCTTTGTTTGGTTATCTGTTACTAGCAAAAAAATGTTTTCAGAAGGAAAATATCAAGCATAGCACATGGAATTTTTCACAAAATAATAAAAAAACGATTAAAGTTAAACTTTTAATATCTGAACTTAATAAAAATTTGAAAAATAAGGTTAAAGTAAGAAACAAACCTGAAACAGAAGTAGAGAAAAAATTTTTAAATTTATCAAGTTATAGATCAAAAAAGATTTTAAATTGGAAAGCGATATATGATATTAAAAACTCAATAAAAAAAATTATTGAATGGGAAAATAATTTTAAAAAATATAAAAATGTTGATTATATTTGTAATAAACAGATTGACGAATTTTTTAGTAAATTAAAAAAATAGAGATGAGTGAGATATTAGTTACAGTTGTTACACCTACAAAAAATGAGTCTGAAAATATTGAAAAACTTACATACGAAATAAAAAAAACTTTTGAAACTTTAAAAATAAATTATGAACACATAGTTATTGATAATAATTCAGATGATGGAACTGATGAAAAAATTAAAAATTTAGCAAAACAAGACTCAAGAATCAAAGTAATTTTAAATGAAAGTGATTATGGTCAATTACGATCGCCATTCTATGGCATGCTACAATCAAGAGGGGATGCAGTTATTTTAATTACCTCAGATTTCCAAACACCGATTGAAACAATACCTCAATTAATATTTAAGTGGAAAGAGAAAAAACATAAAGTTATTTTCTTAAGAAGAATATCATCAGAGGAGAATTATTTATTTAAAAAGTTTAGAGAAAAATTCTATATATTTTTAAGAAAAATCTCAAAATTAAAATTATTAAATAATATTACAGGTGAAGGAATTTATGACAGAGAAGTTATTGAAATATTTAAAAAAAACAACGACCCATTTCCATTTTTGAGGGCTATGGTACCTGAACTTGGCATTGAATATGATACAGTTGAGTTTAGTCAAAAACAAAGACAATTTGGCAAATCAAAAAACAACTTTTCATCATTATTTGAACTTGCAATATTAAGTGCAACAAAATACTCAATTTTTCCTGCAAAATTTTTTATTAATATAGGCTTTGTTTGCTCTTTTTTTTCTATATTGGTTGCCATAACTTTTTTGATTTACAAAATACTATTTTGGAACTCCTTTGAATTAGGAATTGCCCCAATAGTCATAGGTGTATTTTTTCTTTCATCTATCCAAATATGTATATTGGGGATTATAGGTCAATACATAACATTTGTTTTACAGTATCAAAAAAAAATTCCTCTAGTTATTGAAAAAGAGCGTATCAATTTTTAGTTAAACAACTATAAAATTTTATGAATTCATTTAAAATTTTTAAAAAAGTTTGAGAAATGAATTAATACTAAAAAGTATTTTAATTAATAGTATTTTATGATAATCGAGTATTTAATTTAATCATAATAAAATGAAATATCTTGTCTGTGGAGCTGGAGGATTTATAGGTGGTCATTTAGTATCAAATTTACTAGATGAAGGGCATGAGGTTGTGTCAGCTGATATCAAACCTTTAGAATATTGGTTTCAAATATTTGAAAAAAGCAAAAATTTTTCTATTGATTTGAAAGATTATAATAATTGCTTGAAAGTGACAGAGGGTGTTGACTATGTATACAATATGGCATGCAATATGGGCGGTATGGGATTTATAGAAAATAATAAAGCTGAGTGTATGCTCTCTGTATTAATAAATACAAATCTTTTAAGAGCATGCGTAGAAAAAAAAATAAAAAAATATTTTTTTTCATCAAGTGCGTGTGTTTATAATGCCTCAAAACAAGAAAAAACCTTCATAGATGGATTGAAAGAAAGTGACGCCTATCCAGCTCAACCAGAGGATGGTTATGGTTGGGAAAAATTATTTAGTGAAAGAATGTGTAGACATTTTTTTGAGGATTTTGGCCTTGAAACAAGAGTGGCCAGGTATCACAATGTATATGGCCCATTAGGGACTTATGATGGAGGAAGAGAAAAAGCACCGGCAGCGTTATGCAGAAAAGTAATTTCAGCTAAAATTAACAATAAAAAAGTGATTGATATTTGGGGTGATGGGGAACAAACGAGAAGCTTTTTATATATAAATGATTGTATTGAAGGCACAAAAAAACTATTTGAGTCCGATAAGAGAGAAGTATTTAATATTGGAAGTGAAGAGCAAGTGTCAATAAATCAAATGTCATTAATCATAGAAAATATAGCTGGGATAAAACTAAAAAAAAATTATCAACTTGATAAACCCAAAGGTGTGAGAGGACGATCAAGTAATAACTCTCTAATAAGAGAAAAGATTAAGTGGGATTCGGGTACAACTTTGAGAGAGGGATTAAAGCTTACATATGATTGGATTTATTCCCAAATGACATCAAGATCTAATACAGATAAGTTTTCTAGGAAATATTAACTTATTAAGACTATAATTTATTAATTATTTAAATCTTAGAATAATCTTTACATTTTATCTTTTATTATGTAGATATTCTTGCCTGGTGATTATTGCGAAAGAGTAATACCCGATCCCATTCCGAACTCGGAAGTCAAGTCTTTCTGCGCCGATGGTACTTTGTCTTAAGAC
>MDTD01033948.1_pt1 | contig 21387 bp, 16 predicted proteins | sample 811221 | NCBI WGS metagenome assembly MDTD01 (sample SAMN05326646, study PRJNA326480) | marine metagenome | isolation source: seawater | place: Pacific Ocean: South West | collected 2011 | reverse complement strand
TGGCGGTGGTAGAGGTCGGTTTGGGTGGAAGGCTCGATGCTACCAATGTGGTGGCACCGTTGGTGTCGGTGGTGACGCCCGTCGCCTTAGATCACCAGCAGTTTTTGGGTCCCGACCTGACTTCCATCGCTAAGGAAAAATGTGGTATCATCAAACCGCATGGTGTGGTGGTTTCTTCGCCCCAAACGGTTGAGGCCGACGATGTGCTTCGAACAACGGTGCAAGCGCGAGGGGCCCAATGGCTTGCCATGGATCGCGACTTTTCCATCTGTTCCAAAGACCAAGCAGATTTTACCCTCAAAGGTTCAGACTTTGAATTCCAAATTCCAGCGTTGAGTATGATCGGCGCCCACCAGCAACAGAATTTTGCGGTGGCGGTCCAAGCCTGTTTGGCTGCAGGCTTTTCGCTTACAGCTTTGCAAGTGGCTGAGGTGGCACGCACTGGACATTGGCCGGGGCGCTGCGATGTGGTGAGCCATGAACCTTTGGTGGTGGTGGATGGTGCCCATAACCCAGCCGGTGTTACCTCATTAGCGCGCACCCTGATGGGAACAGAGCAATGGAGCGGTCGAACCTGGTGCATGATTGCGGGGTTTGCCAGGGGGCACGATCCTGCGGAATGGGCGCGGGCTTGGCCACCTTCGTTTAAGCCCCAAATGGTGTTGGCGGTGGCCCCACAAATGCCCCGCGCACTGCCCATTGCAGATATCCACGCGGGTTTGAAAGAGGGTTTTAAAGAGGTGAGGGCGTGTGCTGATCTGGATGAGGCCATGGCCATCGCCCAGGAGGCCTTGCAACCAGATGGCGCTGTTTGTGTGGCGGGATCCCTTTATTTGGCCGGTGAAGCACTCTCAAAGTGGCGTGAAATCCCATTAGACCCCCAATTTCCAATGTTTTAGCTTTGACCGCCCAGTGGGTGGCCGTTTCCTGGAGATCGGTCGTAATCCTTGGTATTCTCTTGCCCCGTAGGAGTTTTGGATATGCGAAGGTTTATTGCGCCTTTTATTGCCCTGTTATTTGTCATGACGCCCGTTCAGCCCAGTAAGGCTGAAGTGATTTGGTGGTCGTTCTTACCGTCACAAGTGGAAGATTTGCCCGGTGTGGGCGTCAACGGCAATCGCATCATGAGCTATATTGGGTTTCAAAATAACAACTTCATGTCGCGTATTTTTGCCCGGCTCAATGACGAGGCGAAGTACAAAATCTATGAAGAGGGTCCCAGTACCGTGGTGCTGGAGATTCAAAACGCCACCATTCCCATCATGAACAACCGGCGATTTTTGGACACCTCCTATTTCGACAGCCCTGTCACCATGATCACACCGACGGTCATCGATGACATTTCGCCGCACATCCGCATCGTGGTGGAAATTCGACAGCAAATGCCTTACAGCGTGAAAGTGGAAGGGCGCGACATTGTTTTGATGTTCAACAAAACAGCACCACCTCCTGCGCCGGAAGCGCCGGCAAGCCCCGATTCGGCCACGCCACCATCATCTCCGGCCCCAGCGAACCCAAGCGAGGCGCCAGCACCTGCGCAGGGTGCAGACAGCCTCCCGCCTTTGGGTGAGCCCCAATAGCGTGAGCACGCCCGCCTTTGGTGGGGTGGTGAAATGCTAAACCTTATGATCAGACCCAATGCAATTTTCGGCGTTTCTGGTTATGAAAGCCCTATGGTTTCGGCGATACGCATAATTGGATTGTTGGCTTGCTTGGGGGCTTCCCAGTTGTACGCTTCCGACATGCCCAAGGCTCCCCAACAAGACTTTAGCCCTGAGGAGGTCGAACGTTTGTTGAAGGAGGCCATGCCCGAAGCCCCCGAGAATCCCTTAACCAAAAAGATCATGACCACCCTGAAGCTGCAAAACCGGCTCATTAATCTGTGGGCTGAGAAAATGCGGTCAGAGGGTGAGGTCATCGTGGCCCAAGGCTCGGTGAGTTTAAAAGTGGGAGCCATCGAGTTGCTTGCCCAAGAAATTCGTTTGGAGCCCAAAACGCAAAAGGCAGTGGCGGTGGGGCGTGCCATTATGCGCAATGGACCCACCGTGGTGGTTTGTGATGGCATTGAGATAGACCTGCAAGACCAAACCGCCAACACGGGACCCTTGATCCTTGCTTTGTACGGCAAGGACAAAGAAGCCATCATGGCCAAAAATAAAGCCCAGACCTATGGGCCCATGCAAAGCAAGGGTCGCATGCTGATGGTCTCAGGCGAGCAGTTGTATGGTGAATTTCTACCGTCATTGGGGGAGCCCAACTTATTGGTGAAGAATGCTTGGGCATCACCCTGTGCATGCGAGCCCGACCAAGAACCCGCTTGGGCCGTTCGTGTGCAGAAATTAGCGCTTCAAAAGAATCAAGACCTGCAGTTGACCATGCCGGTCTTTGAGGTTTTTGGCATGCCCATGGGATGGTTACCGGTGGCTTGGATTCCCATCGGCACCCGGCGCTCTGGGATTTTACCGACGGTGTTTCAGCTTCGTGATGGATTTTGGTTGCTTCAACCTCTGTACCTTACGTTGGGGCCATCATTGGACACCACTTTGGCGCCCGGCTTTGTTTTAAACCGTGGGGCTCGTTTCGAAGGGGAGTTGCGTTGGCATCCCATCAAAGGCCAAGTGGGGCAGGTGAACATGATTTGGCAGCATGACCAATTGGCGGCCCTAGACCATTTGGACTCAGAGGAGCCCATTCACCGTATCGCTGCGCGCATCAAACATACGGGCCGATGGGCGAAGCGTGCGCGGCTTCACATGGACATGCGTGGGGTGACGGATAAGCGGGTTCCCAACGAACTAGCGGCACAGTTTGGCGAGCGTGTGTTGGCTTATACCCGTTCAGGCGTTCAAACTTCCTGGAGCGAAGATCAATGGGTCGCGAGCTTATCTTCGGCGTTCTTCCAGGATTTTCGCCAAAGCAACTTTTCTTTTCTAGATGGCGGGGTGGCTATTCGGGCGCAAGAAGTTTTAAGAGGTCGACTGGGAACAGCCACCGAACAATTGGCGGGGCCACTGTTTGGTGCGTTTCAAATGGGCACTGACTTTGTGGCGCCCATGGGGGATATCCAAGACCGAGATTTGGTTAGGAGTGTGGGGGAGCGACTCTTTGCACATGGTGAGTTGGCATTACACCATGGGGAAAAATGGGGGACCATGTTCGCGAAAGCGAAATTAAGAGGTGCCCAACAGCTGGACTATGACACACGTGAAAATGGATTGTTGGGATTCGGTGTTTTGTCCAGTGGTGTTCGTTCGAGATTAATTGGCGAAGGAAAAATTTTGAACACCCGTTATTTGCACGAAGTGGTTCCAGAATTGCTTTTGACGCAAGTGCCTTGGGCCGCCAATGAACAGTACATGCCTTTTGATTCAGATGACCGTTTACTGGAAGGGGGAGAAGTCTCTACGTCGTTAACTCAGAAAATTTTTCCGACCAAAACACCTTCCAGGTATCTAAGTTTAAAAACGGCTGTAGGGAACCCCACTGAAGTGACTCTCGACCCCACATGGTACATGGACCTCAATTGGAGGAACGGAGATTGGCAGTTATCCTGGGAGGGCATGGGTAAAACATCTTCAGCCCACATCGATGGGTTTCGATTTAAATACCGCATGCCTTTATTTGCCAAACTCAATCTTTACTTGGGGTGGTGGCGAATTAACGAGGACCGACCAAGGCTGTTTTACCGACACCAAGACGAGGCCCTCGCCGGTTGGTCTATTTCGCAACCCGACAATTTGCACGTGCGCGATCGTCTGGATGCCAAAATAACGTTACTCAACGTAAGGCGCCTGCGACTCACCTATGAAACGGCCTTTTCTTCGCCCACGTTCAATCTAAATAATTGGGACGCCCCATTTTATTTATTAACCCATGGCGGTAAAGTGCAATGGACGGCGCCTTGTGATTGTATGTCACTGGAAACCAGCGTTCGCTTTTGGCCCAATCGAACCGACCCAGAGATACGGTTCTCCGTGGCTTTGTCGGCGTTAGGCGAAACCGTGGAGATCTTTTAATATGACAACGCAGACTTGGCACTGGGAGCAACGACATACCGCGCTTCAAAATTTGTTCGATGGGTTGCCACAAAACCTTTCGGCAATTTGGGGTTTTGAACAAGCGCTGGCTTTAGCGGCCACACACACCTTGAATGCGCCGAGCTGTATTGACTTCATGAAGTTTTTACCGACCCGCTATGGTTTTACATCGCATGGCGAATTTGACGTGTCGCAGCCCGTGGTCTGGCAAAACCAACACCAATGGACAGAGGGGGACAAGCAAGCCAAGCTGCATGTCGGCCTACAAGCCTTTTGTCGAGGAGAATTGGTGGCGGAATACGAGCTGGAATACTGCCAACGGGCCCCACGATCCAAGCCGCAACCGGTCGAGGAATCCATTTTCTCTCAACAACGAAAAGTGGACTGGCCCAACGCACATGAGCGATACAAGCAATTTTTGGAGGCGTTGTCTTGGCCAGACCCCATCTATTCCAATGACGAGTTTGCCCAAGCGATGGGCTTTCCCAGACGTATTCTCAATGATTTTTTTGTGTTTGCGGCGCTCTGGTTCGAAGGCCAAAAGTTGCTCCCAACGGTACACGCACTCCATGTGATGTGTGGCCAGCCTGCCATGGCCGTGGGTCATTTGGATTTAATGTGGGACAACAGTGACCAAGGGGTTGAGGGGCGCGTTACGGATGAAACCGGTCGGCCTATTTTTACACATTTTCAAATGCACGAAAAACAGGGGGCTTGAGATGGCTGGGCAACTGCGTGTGATCGCTGGAAAATGGGCGCGTCGAAAATTACCGTTGGCTGCAGCCGCAGACGCGGGCATCACAAGACCGACCAGTGACAGAGCCCGAGAAGCCTTGTTTTCCGCTTTGGGTGACAGTGTGGCAGGGGCACAAGTTCTCGATTTATTTGCTGGCAGCGGGGCTTTGGGCATCGAAGCGCTGTCCCGTGGTGCTGAGCACGCTACCTTTGTGGAGCGTGATGAGAGTTGTATCCAGCAGCTCGCCCAAAACCTTCAAAAGCTCAATGCCCAGGACGAAACCCAATGTTTGGCCACCAATGCCTATTCGTGGGTCCAAAAGAGCCGGGGTAAATCTTATGACCTCATCTTCGTTGACCCTCCGTATGATACCGATTTTCAGGACGAATTTTGGCCAAATTTGGCCCAGCATTTGGCGCCTGAGGGGTTGGTGGTTGTGGAGCGGTCCAAAAAGCGCCAGTTTGAGGGGCCCACCGGTTTTGATGTGGTTTGGGATCGGTGTTATGGAAAAACCCGCCTCCTTTGGCTGAGAAAGGAAACCCCATGACCGAAATGGCCATTTATCCCGGAAGTTTCGATCCGCCCACCCGCGGCCATCTGGATATCATTCAGCGTGGTGTGGAGATCTTTGATCATGTGGTGGTGGCCGTGGCCAACAACCCGCAAAAACATCATTTGTTTACGTTGGAAGAGCGGTTGACCCTCTTACAGGATTGCGTCGGTCATATGCCCAGCATCAGTTTGGACTCCTTCGACGGTTTGTTGGTGGACTACGTGGCCAAGAAGGGCGGCAAGGTTTTGCTGCGGGGCTTGCGTGCGGTCAGCGATTTTGAATATGAGTTTCAATTGGCCACCATGAATCGACAGTTGGCACCCAATATCGAGACCATGTTCATGATGACTGGAAGCGATAATTTTTATTTATCATCTAAGTTGGTCAGAGAGGTTGCATCCTATGGGGGTGACGTTAAAGACATGGTGCCAGATAACGTGAACCAAGCGTTGATCAAAAAGTTCTCTCAGAAATAGAAAAAATAGGGCAGTCGAATGGCATCTTTACAACTTCACCCCCGCGTTTCGAATATTAAACCCTCGGCCACTTTAGGCGTGAAAGCGAAAGCCAAGGCGCTGCGCGACGAAGGTCACGATGTGATCGATCTCAGTGCCGGTGAGCCTGATTTTGGAACGCCCCAATGCATCATTGATGCGGCCAAGCGCGCTTTGGATGAAGGGGCCACCCGATACACTCCCGTCAGAGGGATGGATGCTTTGATCAAGGCAAGCCAGAAAAAGATCGAACGGGATCAGGGCGTGCGCTACGAAGCAAACGAGATTATTCATGCGGTGGGCGCGAAGGCGGCCATTGCAACGGCTTTAGAATGTTTAGTGGGCCCCGGTGACGAAGTGATTATATTTTCGCCTTTTTGGGTCTCTTACCCGGTGCAAATAGAACTCACTGGCGCGACGCCTGTGGTGGTGGAGGGCAGTCGCGAAAATGCATATTTGCCGACCATGGGTGATTTAGATGCGGCTATTACAGACCGTACCAAAATGATCATTTTGAACACGCCAACCAACCCCACCGGCGTGGTCTGGCCCGAGGCATTATTACGAGAACTGGCCATGCGGGCTCAGCAACACAATCTCTGGGTTTTGTCTGACGAGATTTATGAGCATCTCGTGTTTGACGATGAACCCCATTTCTCGGTGGCCTCTATCGATGAAGACATGCGATCGCGAACGCTTTTGGTTACGGGTGTTTCAAAGGGATATGCCATGACAGGATGGCGCGTGGGCATCACGGCCGGTCCAGCACAAGTCATTGGTGCCATGTCTAAATTTCAATCGCAAAGATACACTTGCACGGCTGCTGTGGCACAAATGGCTGCGGCCTATGCTTTTGATGAGCCTGAGGTTTTGAAAACAGAGATGGCTGGCATGCGAGATACCTTTCGTCAGCGGCGTGATTTGTTTATGGATTTGGTGGGTGCTACTGATGGCGTCACCGCGGTGAAACCAGAAGGGGCATTTTACGCACTGGTAGATGTGAGTTCATTATGTGGCGATGGTGGCATGGCCGACGACGTTGAATTTGCCACTGCGTTGTTAGAGCAACAGTACGTCGCAGGGGTGCCTGGCTCAGCATTTGGCGCACCCGGGACTTTGCGTTTCAGTCTGGCTGCGTCCGAAGACAATCTGAAGGCTGGCTTTGCGGGCCTGCAACGATTCGTCCAGTCTTTGGCATAAAAAAAAGCGCTCGTGAAAGAGCGCTTTTTTAATGTTCACCGGGGTAGGGCGATTATGCCTGCGACATTTCCGCAGCCACCTTGTCGCGAAACTCGGTAACCCCTTCGTGTTCAGGGTCGATCTGAACCGCACGATCCAACAAAGAACGAACCACGGGCAACGTGCCGCTGCGATCGTACTTGGGATTTTGCAACAAGATTTCCGCCAAGGTCATCAGGAACTCTGGTCGGGATGCATCGAGACGAAGTGCATCACGCAAGGCGCTTTCCGCCTCGTCGAGCTTGCCTTCTTGCGCCAACGCCATTCCTTCTTTGAAACGGCTTTCTGCTTGTGCTTCTTCACCACCTTCACCATCGCCCAGCGCGTCCAGTGCGTCTTCGGCAGATACGTTGGCGGGGCTGCCGCCGTCCAGGTTCAGGACTTCGGTTTGCACGGTTTGCTCATCATCGTCTGCGCCACCACTGCCCATGACCAGGGTGCCAGAGGATTGTGGTATCAGAGATCCGACCCCTTCTTGCAGGGTGCCGGCCAGTGAGCCACCGGAGCCGCCCACCACGTCATCAAGTTTGCTGAGCACTCTTTCGAAGGCATCGAACAAACGCTTTTCACGGGTGGTCATTTCTTCGCGCAGCTGGGTCACTTCGTCTTGGTGCCGTCGCTTTTCTTCGATGAGGCGTGCTTGAAACAGTTCCAAAGAGGGTTTACGCTCTTCGACTGCGTTCACAGCAAGGAGTGCGGCCAATAAGCGACCCACTTCTTCGTGATTCATGTTGGCCATGTTGGCTGCATCTTCTACGGTGTAGGCCTTCCCGAGATAACGAATAAAGATATCATCTCGCGTGGACAAGCCCAACCTTGGACGAAGCGCTACGAAGTTTTGGTTGGTGGCCAAAAAGGTCTCGTCGTGGGTTTGATAGACGGCGAGCATGGATGCGCTGTCGGCGAACTCTTTAAAGCCATCCACAAAAATTTCGCCAGGACCAAAGTCGAAGATTTGGGCATCTTTACCTGGTGTAGCGCCCGCGCGTGTTTCAAACTTTCCTTCTTCTAAAGAAAAGAAGGTGATGATGTTCTTACGCGTGAACTTGCGGCTTTCGAGGTGCAAGGTCTCTTTGTCCACGAGGTCTAAGTCGACCAGTGCGGCTGAGAGTTGAATCCCTTTTTCAACCATGTGGGTAGCGGCCCGAAGGTACTCTTCTGAGGTGATGATGTTGTTTTCCACCAAAACCTTACCAATGGGATCCCCTGGCTCGCTGCTGCTTTGGCCGACGGGACTGCCATTTTTGAAAAAAGTTACTCTTTCGATATCACCTTGTTGCATGTTCAATGCACCGGTGAAGTTGTTGCGCCACATGCTGGCCAAAAGACTGGCGTAAGCGTGGTTTTGAAAGTTGCCCTGTTGGGGGAGATTATTGGAAGCGGTCACTTGGCCACCCTCCTGTTTTTCTGTCATGTTGGTTCCTCATCTGTTCTTTTGAGCCGGCAAACCCTAGCAAAAAATCTTAAAAGTGTTCAACACTTAAACATTGATTTCACGACATTTAACTCAAATTTTATAGGGATATAACCCAAGGCTCTTTTGAGGTCACTTTTTTTGCCCCCTTAAACGTCGAAAATACCGGTTCTCATTGCATAAAAAGGCGTTAAAAAATAAAAGGAAACCGAAATAAAAGGAAATGAAACCCCCTTTTGGAGCGTCTCAATGCCAGATCATCGTGAAGGTGAATGAAGGCAAAAAGGAGCTGAAGCTAATGGGAATCTATAAAAAACAGGCGCTTAGGGCGTTTCTGGCTTGCGCTGTGGCACTGGGACTGGCGGGTACAGCTCAAGCAGCCCGTATTTTCCTGAACGGGGTCAACATCGATGGGGTTACGAACCAAGAATTTAAAAATTGCGATGTGGTGATCAAAGCCAATGGCGATGTTCATATTGCAGCCAAGGGCTTTAAGGTAGAAACCCGCAAACAAGCAACCGATCCCGTGGCTCAGGGGCCGGTGAGCCAACGGTATTTCCTGGTGGCCGAAAGCAACTTCCCCACGCAAGTTCGCTACGATGTAGATGTTTTGATCAATGCGATCTGGGTTCGACGGATTTCCAGTGATCAGCCCCAGGTGGTGTTTGAAGTGAGTCGGCACCTCAAAAAAGGGCAGAATAATGTGACCTTGGTGGCCACCAAAAGTGAAGGCGACGGGCAAAAGTTAGGCTCGGTCAGTCACGTGATGAACTTAATTATTGGGCAGGGGAAGATGACCAACGACCAAGTGATCATCGATAAGCCTCTCGTGGAATACCAGCGTAATGCTGCTGAAGCAGGCAATTTTTCCGACGAATTCGTTTTGGTCGGTCAGTAGGAGTCATTTTGCGCATCGCCACCTGTTTATTTGCTTTGCTGGTGCTCGGATGTGTGCACGGGCCCACGCCCAAAGAGACCGAAGAGGCAAAGGCGCTGTATAGTGGTGCTAAGGCACTCATCGCTCAAAAGGAATATCGCGAAGCCCTTAAAGACCTACAAAAAGCGGTCAAACTTAATCCCAAAGCGCCCCAGGTGCACTACTTGCTGGGCATCGCCTATTTTACGGGGTTTGGACGTACCGAGCAGGCTGAGTTTCATTTGCGGCAAGTCCTGGAACTGGAGAAAGATCAGGAGTTGCTTCCACAAGCCGAGAACCTTTTGGCGGCCGTTTTGATTGAGGCCGGACGTCCCGAAGAGGCATTGCCTCACCTAGAAAAGGCGCGAAAGAACCTTCTGTATCGCACGCCTCACTATGCGGAAAAGAACTTGGGACTGGCCCATTTCCGACTGGGCAATCACGAAAAAGCCATCGCTCATTTCACCCAAGCGCTCAAGCAAGACCCCAATCTGTGTGGTGCGTATCCCCAATTGGCCGAGGTTTATGAAAACACTGGAGAACTGGGCAAGTCCATTACAACCCTCGAGCGCTTCTTTAACCATTGCCAGCAGAAAGAATTGAAAGGCTTTATCCCAAACTCTCTATTTGCCAGGGCTTTATATCGATTAGGGATGTACCGCTTGAAGGTTGGGGACAATCAGTCTGCTTTAAAAGTATTTTCCCAGTGCATGGAAGAATACCCCGGCGAAACAGTGGCGGATGAATGCGCGAAATCTCTCAAACTCTTACAGTAACTGAATCCGAGTCTGCGCAAAGGTTACTTTGGCAACCGAAGCGCTTGCATGAAGAGGAAGGCCTGATTCTTAAGCTCACCCCCCACAGTGAGAAGGGGCAAGTGGCCCAAGTCTTTTTCGCGCATAACGGCATTCGGGCGGTTTTCATCGGTAAAAAAAGTGCACCTCAATTTGCGGCCAAGTTGGACTTACGCAATGTCCTGTGTCCGGCCCGAGCCCATTTTTCATTTAAGATTCCTTCAGAAACCGCCATGCCGAAAGTGGGACACATGGAGATCCTCGAAGGATTTCTCTCTTTGGCCAAAGACCCCATCCAATGGGGGCGAGCCGCATACCTGTTAGAAATCAGCGAAATGATGCTGCCCCATGCGCATCCAGAAACTGAGGTTTATCACTTGTTATCAGAGGCTCTGATGGTTTTGGCTGCTGGTAAAGGCGATGGCTGTCTTTTGCGCGCCTATGAACTGCGGTTTTTGGCGGCCCAGGGTTTGCTGGCACCGGTTTCAGAATGGGCGAACCCTGAGTTGGTGCCCATCGCCCATCAGTTGTTGAGCGCGCCCATGCTCGGTTTACCGGCTGTTTCCGTGAAAATGCAGAAACAACTGGCCTTGCCATTCTTGAAACAATGGCGAGAATTGGGGTTTGGTCCCACCAAAAGTGCCCAATATTTGAAGCAATTTCGCTAATTCCGGGTGCGCTCACTGCGGGTTTATAAGAAAACCCACTACAGACCCCCCAAGACCCCTTGAACCGGAGCCCTAATGGGGCATAACTCCAAAGGCAGATTTCATGAGGAGATTTTATGTTGGTGGTGGTTTGGGCGTTTGTGAGCGCCTTTTTGATCGGTTTAGCTGTAACTTTAGCGATTAGTTGGAAGGCGGCGATTTTCCCAGCAATTTTCATTTTCGTGGTGGTGTTTTTTCTGATGAACCGCCGCGTGGGAAAGGCCCTGCAAGCCCGGATGTTGGTCTTGTCCCAGGAAATGAACCGACCCGCTCAGGCTCGATCCCCGGAACAGCGTGAAAAAATGGTGCGCCAGCGGTTGCTCACCGCCATTCAAAAAATCCAAGAAGTGAAAGATGAGTTCAAAAACAAAGCCCTTTTTGTGGAGCGGGGCCTGAGCGGCCAAATCGGGGTCTTGTATTTCAATCTCAAAGAATACGAAAAGGCCCGGCCATTTTTAGAGGTGAGCAGCAAAGGGTTCGTGCAGCAGGCCTGGGAGCCAAGGGCCATGCTCGGGGTATTGCATTACAAAAAGAAAGATTTGGATGCCATGGATTCCACCTTCGAAAGCGCCTCTAAGCGTGCTGGAAAGCAGGGGTTGCTGTGGGGGCTTTGGGCCTATTTACATTGGAAGTCTGGAAACGCGGATAAGGCCATCGAAATCCTCAATCGCGGCCAAAAAGAATTGGGCGACAAGGATGACAAGCTCAATACGAACCTCCTCAATCTTCAAAACGGGAAAAAGATGGTCATGAAGGGGTACGGGGAGCCTTGGTACCAGTTTCAGCTGGAAGTGCCGCCTTTGATGCTCAAGCAGCGGGGTGGCCAAGTGAAATTCCAACGACGTTAAAGGCCAGCCCGAGTCCCTAGGTCGCGAGGCGCAGCGGCGGTCATTTGGGGCTAATCATGTGTTTTTTCTAACAATAAAGGGCCGTTAGTTTGCGGAGAACTCCCCGTGGGTGTTAGACCTAGGGCAGCCTGCAACACCGCCCGCATGGGGTGTTACATGGCATATCGAGAGGTCTGCAGTGTCCCTGTTTGGTAACGACAAAAATACACAAAAAGATACGCTCAAGGTGGGGCTGGACGAAAGTACTTTTGGCGCCCTCAATGTGACCCTTTCCAATGGAAAGAGCCATATTTTTTATCTCACAGATTTGGTGACCCAGATTGGTCGTCAGAGTGCCAACCACCTTCAAATCCGCGATCCCGAGGTTTCAAAAGTTCACTGTAAACTGGAGGCCACCACGGCCGGGATTTTGCTGTCAGATATGGATTCGGCCAATGGGACCTTCGTTAATGGTCAGCTGGTGAAGAAACATCTTTTGTCGGTGCACGACAAAATTCAGATCGGTGGTGCCAACTTGGTACTCATCGAATCATCAGAGTCCGAGTCAGAGTTGTCCCGGCCCATGACCGGTGTAATTTCGCTTTTGGGAATGGAACGCGTTGAAACGTTGCCCAATAAAGAAGAACTCACCGTGGTGCTGAACACGGCTGATTTCAAAGAAAACTCCACGCAATTCGTCGCCTTGTCCGAGGATACCGGCTTTTTACCGGTGGAAAAGCTGAATGATGAAAGGGTGGTGCGGCGCAATTATGAACGCCTGCGGGTGGCGTATGAGGTGGCACGCAATGTGGGCCTTGAAACGGATCTCAAACGTTTGGCTCATTCCATTGTAGAAGGTATTTTAGAAGTTCTTCAAGCCGACACCGCCATCATCGTTCTCAAAAATATCAAAGGGGAGTTAGAACCTTTCGCTGCCGTAGGGAACAATGAGCACGGCGAGGTACGTATCCCCAAAATGATTTTGGATAGGGTGAATGAAACAGGTGAGGCGCTTCTGACCTCCGACGCCATGGCCGATAACCAGTTCTCACGCAGTGCCACCGTGGTGGGGCGCTCCATTCGGTCCGCCCTTTGCGTACCCCTGATGATTCAAGGTGAAATCCTTGGCATGATTCACCTGTCTTCCTCTTTGGCAGCAGGCGCATACAGCGAATCGGACCTGGCGCTCTTATCCTCCATTGCCCAACCGGCAGCACTCGCCGTGGCCAACGCCCAGTTGTTGCATCAAGTACAAGAAGACTCTCGCATGCGAACGTCGTTATCGCGTTTCCTGTCACCCGCCTTGGTGGAAAAAGTCATCAAGCAAGGGGTCGAACTGTTACCAGAGGGCGAGTTGGTGACCACAACCGTTTTATTTTCAGATATTCGAGGTTTCACAAAAATGTCCAAGGGCATGCCCCCTCAAAATGTGGTGGGACTGCTCAATGAATATTTCGAGCAAGTGGTGGAAGTGGTTTTCGCCTACGGCGGAACGCTTGATAAGTTCATGGGTGATGGCCTCATGGCGGTATGGGGGACGCCGGTGCAGTCGGAAACCGATGCGTTCTTTGCGGCGAAAGCGGCAGATCGCATGCGACAAGTACTCGACGAAGTGGTGAATAAGAACCGGGTGGCTAGGGGGGAATCGCCTTTGCAAACTGGGTTTGGAATCGCCACGGGCAAAGTCGTGGCGGGGGGAATCGGTGGAAATCGACGACAGGATTTCACCGTCATTGGCGATCCTGTGAATTTGGCCTCTCGGTTGTGCGATAAAGCGGTCGCTGGACAGGTGTTGGTATGTCCTGACACCAAAGAGGCTTGCGAGCGAGATGGTATCTCTTTCAATGAATTGCCTGCCATTCAAATCAAAGGCATTGATCATCCAGTTCAAGTCTTTGAAATGCCTTCCACCCCGGACATGGAGCGATAAATGAAGCTGCGTTGCCGGGATTGTGGCCACGAAGTTTACGACAAACGCAATGTGAAAAATGGTGGGCTCATGCCGTGTAATCGGTGTGGGGGCACCATGGCGGTTGATAATTCAGAAGCCGTGGCCGATTTGGGATTGCACCCTGCGCTGGAGAAGCGTTACCAGCAAACGAAAAATCCGCATATCCCGGCGAGCAAACCCTCTATTCCCGAGGAGGAACCCCAATTTCAGGTGCCTCCCCAAGTGAGCATCAAGAGTGAAAAAGAAGCATCTGCCGATGCGGAAGAAATGCCCGAGGCCGCGAAGAAGCCTGACCAAACGCAAGTGGCCCGGCGACAAAAACCACCCGCGCCAGCGCCAGACATCGAGTTGGAGATTGAAGGCTACGAGATTCTAGAGCAGGTGGGCAAAGGCGCGATGGGGGCGGTCTTTCGGGCACGACACTTGGCCTCTGGTCGCGATGCGGCGGTGAAAATTTTGGCCGAAGAACTGGCATCGCGGCCGGATTTCGTGATGCGTTTTGCCCGTGAAGCGGCGGCCTTGCGAGCGGTGCATCACAGTGGCGTGGTTTCCATTTTAGACAGCGGAGAGGTCAACGGGGTTCACTATTTGTGCATGGAATATGTCCACGGATTGCCTTTGCGACGGTTATTGCGCGACGGGGCCTTGCAACCAAAACGTGCGCTCAAATACGCCAGACAGATCGTTCAGGCGCTAGCGGCTGCCCATGATCGCGGGGTCATTCACCGTGACCTCAAGCCCGAAAATGTTTTGGTGCGTCGCCCTGAAGGCGTCAATGCCACCCACCCCGATGAAGAGTTGGTCCTGGTGGATTTTGGGTTGGCCGGGATGGTGGACGAAGCACACGACCCCCATCCCAACCTCACCAAGAGCGCCATCACCATGGGGACCGTGAATTACATGGCACCCGAACAACGGGTGGATGCCAAAAGGGTGGACCATCGGGCAGACATTTATTCATGTGGGGTCATGCTCTATGAGCTCATGACCGGCGATTTGCCCTTGGGACGTTTTGCCTTGCCCACAGAGCGTGGGGTAGCGGTGCCGCCTTCGGTGGATGAATGCATTTCCAAGGCACTGGCGCGACACCCTTCAGAGCGGTTTCAAAATGCAGTGGAATTGGACAACGCTCTGTCTGAAATCGCTCACGAAATTAAAGATCAAGATCAGCACGAGTCGGTTTTGCCGCAAAAAAGTAGCCGGCCTCAAAAACAACCTTTTCAGCTTTACGATACCCGAATTGGCTCCAAAGACGATCCGCTTCATGTGGAAGCACTTGGCGTGGAGGAGTTAGAAAAACGGATGGCCGTGGCGGGTGATGAGCGCAACCGGGATAATGTGACCCAGCTGCCGTGGGTGAAGAAACCGGTTTTGCTCGGTGGTGTCGGCGCTTTGTTGCTGGGCGCATTGGCTGGCATTTTCTTCACGGAGCCTCCAGTCGAAGAAGTGAGGTTATCCCAAGAGGGCATCGAGAAGGTCGCTCAAACGGCCACCGAGTTGGCTTTATCGCCTTTGCAAATGGCGCAAACGGAAAAAGGGGGCGTTTTTGTTTCCCTCCAAGCCAACCAAGATTTGGGCGTGAAAGACACATGGGGGGCATTGCCCGGCTGGTCAATGGCACCCAAAGAAATCAAGTACAACAACCAATTCGACAATGCCTCCTATTGGCGGCGAGCGCCTTCTTTTTCAGTTTCTCCCTCATCCTTCGACGCTGACATCACGGTGTGGCATGCTGGCTTTCAATTGCAGTCACCCCCAGCGGCTTTGCTAGAAGAAAAGGGCATGCTGGTCCAGAACATGCTGGGGCAACTCTTACCCAAAGCTTTGGGTGGGGTGTTCATGTTTAACTCCGAAGACAAACGGGCCATTGGGTTCGTGATACGAGCGGATCACACTTGTGCCCTACAGACCTTTGGACAGCGTGGCCAACAATGGGTACCGCTGCGAGAAGAAGTCGGTTTTTGTAATGAATTGCAAAAAGGACAAATGGCTCAAATCAGCATCGGGTGCCAAAAATCCAAGAATCTGTGTAAAGGGATTTTGGCCAACAAGAAAAAGGTGGTTCTGGAGAACGCAGGTATCAATCAAGGGACCTGGTTTTACGCCTTGGGCTGTTTGAATGGCGCTTGTACTTTTGTTCCAGGTTCATTAAACAACGCCAGTAATTGACCTCACCAACAATAAAAAATTATGAACGAAGTTGCCGCAACCAATTTGGGCCCTGATGCCACCCCCTCGATCAACGTCAAAATGTTGATGGGTATTGTTTTGGGTGGGTTGGCCGCTGGATTCGCACAGCCTTTCGTGTGGCCAGGCGACACCGAGGCTGCGCTGGTGGACCCTTCCGGTTTGACTGGCCTGTTGGTGTTTGTGGCGGTGGTGCCAGCCTTGTTGCCTTTACGCAAAGCGAATCAGCGCCAGGCTTACGGCATCGGATTGATTTTTTGTTGGGTGCAGCTGGTCATTGTTTTTCACTGGATCGTGGTGGCCATGCATGTGTTTGGCAAATTGCCGTTGACCGTCTCGTTAGCGGGGCTTGCTTTACTTGGGGTGGCAACGGGGGGGCAAGTGGCGTTGGCTTGGTGGATGACCCAACGGGTGTGGCGAAAATTTCAATTGCCCCTATGGATTGTTTTTCCATTGGCTTTGAGTGGCATCGAATTCTTTCGAAACTCAGTTTTATACGGCGGTTTTCCGTGGGGCAATCTGGGGAATGCTTTGGCTTCGGTTCCCATCTGCCTTCAATCTGCGTCCTTATTTGGCGTCTACGGTATGGTGTTTTGGGTGGCCATGGTGAATGCGGTTTTCGCGGAAATCATTTGGTGGAAAAAAGGGCATGGGGCTTTCCCCAAATGGGGGGTTGTCTTGGCGGTGGCCTTGAGTTCGGGGTTGATGGTGTATGGTGCGCTGCAATTGCAAGAGACCACAAAATCGGAGACCACGCTCAAAGTGGCTTTGTTACAAGGCAACATTGAACAAGGCATCAAGAACAAGCAACGACAACACAAACCTCTTATCTTAGAGAAATACCGAAAGTTGCAAGAAGCCGCCCACGCTGAGGGTGCAGATCTGATCGTTTGGCCAGAAGCATCCTTGCCCGGTGGGGTCGGTGTGAAATACACCAATCTCAAACTTTTCGGGGTGCCCCCTTTCAAAGACACCCCGGCCAAAAAACCCAACACACTCATCGGTGCGGTTTTGGTGGAGCGTTTGAAGAAGCAACCGGACGAAAAACGACCAGGATCACGGCTGTACAATTCAGCCTTGATGCTCGATGAAAACCTAGAAGTCATCGGACGTTTTGACAAAACCCATTTGGTGCCTTTTGGAGAATATGTCCCATGGCCATTTTATAAGTTGGTGCGCAAGATCGTCCCTAACGTGGGTCGTTTTCAGCCGGGCATCGTACAAAAGCCACTTCCGGTTCATGGGAAGAAAGGTGTGGTCAACGTGGGCGCCACGGTTTGTTATGAAGGGGTTTTTCCTGAGATTTCGCGGGAACTGGTGAATGCAGGCGCCCAGGTTCTGGTGAACATGACCAACGATGCATGGTATGGGTATTCCTCGGCACCGTGGCAGCACCTATACATGTACAAGTTGCGTTCGGTAGAGACCGGGGCCCCTTTCGTTAGAGCGACCAATACTGGAATCACAGCTTGGGTGGACGCCTTGGGGAATCTCCACCAGCCCACCCGGCTCTATGAAGATGCAATGGTAATCGCCGATATCCCTGTGAAGCAAAAAAATACTTTGTTTAATCTGTTGGGTGAATGGGTGGCTTTTCCATCCTTAGGAATTATTTTGGGTCTCTTTCTTTTTTCGTTCATTCGTTTGGGGACGACCTCGGGCTTGGTGTCTTTGGCGGGATGGATTTGCATCACTGTGCCGTTTTGGTCCACCGCTTTGTATATATTGATGCATGAAGGTCACCGAAATGAAAATTGGGTCACCCAAATACTAATGGCAAATATCAGCTTATTGCTTTTGGGCGTGGCTTTATTGGGAGAGACCGCATTTAAAATCAAACGAAGGCGACGTGCGGTCATTTTCCTCGTGGCTTTTTCGCTCATGGGCTGCAGTGTTGGCCAATGGTGGTACGTGCTGTTATTACTCGTAGGTGCTTTGATATGGCTTTGGGGAAGAAAAACCGATGTCGAATAATGCTTCTAATTTGATTGTGGAAATGAAACGCAACCTCGAGTCGCTCGAAGAGCGTTTGAATAATTTGGTGTTGCCGTTACAGATCGAGGCCAAACGCCAGCGGATTGTTGATTTAGATCAAGAAATGGAAGCCCCAGACTTTTGGAATGATCAAGAACGGGCCAGCCGCTGTCAAAAGGAGCGGGCCCAGGCGGAAAAATCCGTTTCGGAGTTTGACGGTTGCCTCACCCAAACACAGGATTTGCTCGAGTTATTAGAACTGGCCAAGGATGAACCAGAGACGGTTTCGGAGTTGGCAGGGGATGTCGAAGACATTGAACAAACCGTGGCCTCCATGGAATTGAAACGGATGTTGGGTGGCCCTCATGATGCCAGCAACGCTATTTTGAACATCAATGTGGGCGCAGGCGGCGTAGATTCTCAAGATTTCGCAGAGATGCTGCTGCGCATGTACAAGCGATATGCAGACAGCCGTGGTTATGGCGTGGAAGTGGTAGAACTGCAGCCCGGTGAAGAAGCGGGCATCAAGTCAGCCACAGTCATGATCAGTGGTGAATTTGCCTATGGCTACCTCAAAGCTGAAGTGGGTGTGCACCGGTTGGTACGTATTTCACCTTTTGATGCCAATGCACGACGTCATACATCTTTTGCTTCGGTTTGGGTGTTGCCAGAACTTGATGATAATATCGATATCGAAATCAAAAATGAAGACTTGCGTGTGGACACCTTGAGAGCGGGCGGGGCTGGCGGTCAGCATGTGAATAAAACAGAAAGTGCCGTGCGCTTAACCCATTTGCCCACCAACATTGTGGTTTTTTGCCAGGCTGAAAGAAGCCAGTTGAAAAACAGGAACACCGCCATGAAACTCCTCAAAGCGAAATTATATGACCATGAAATGCGTCAGAAATTAGCCGAAAAGGACAAGGCAGAAGCGGCAAAAATGGAAGCATCATTTGGGTCACAAATCCGTAATTACGTGTTGGCACCCTATCGATTGGCAAAAGACCTCAGGACTGGTTTTGAAACCGGAAACGTGGATGCCGTCCTGGATGGGGACTTACAGCCTTTCATTGAGGCCTTTCTTCTGAACATCAACCCAGGGGCATAATTTGGAAAAGGCGCCTGAGGCTGAAACGCGGTGGGATAAAGGAGCTGGCTGGGGGGCCGCCGTCGTTGTCTTTGGTTTAGCCTTGTTCACCATGCCACAAGGGCTGACGGACGCAGACAATGGTGAATTTTTGCTGGTCGGCATGGGCGGCGGCATCGTTCACCCGCCTGGCTATGCCCTTTACGTTTTCTTACTTCAAATGTGGAAACACTTGCCTTTGGGATTAGACCCCATCATCCAGATGACACTCTTGTCTTCCTTTTTTGGCGCCCTCGCAGCTTGGTTTTTGTTTCGATTTTGCCGAGGAATGGGGTTGTCTGCCGGTGCCAGTTTGGTGGCGACTTTGGCCGCCTTTGGGGCTGTGCCCGTCTGGCGCATGAACACGTTGGTGGAGCCATTTGCTTTGCACCACCTTTTGGCCGCGATGGTGCTTTGGCTCACAACGCGTTTAAATGTTACCGCGCGTGACCCTCTTCCAACCTTGTGGATGGGCTTGGTTTGGGGGCTGTCTTTTTGTAACCACCACGCCATGGTATTTTTGGTGCCTGTGGTGGTGCTTCATGTGTTGGGGCAGACACGGGAACGACGCGTGTTGTTACGCACGGGAGCCTTTTTCGGATTGGGTTTTTTGTTCGGGCTTGTGCCTTTGGCCTCGTTTTTTATCACCGGCGAAGGGGCGGCTTATGTGTGGGGCGACTGGGAACAAGCGGGCCGTTTGTGGACTCACCTGTTTCGCACCGAATACGGCACCTTCCAATGGGCAGCAGCCGATGCCAATGAAAAGGGCTTCGCGTTGGGACTCAAAGGCTTTTTGCGAGTTTTTACCCTGGGCATGACGCTGGTGGGGGGGATCACGGCATTATTTGGAATGGGGGCTGCGCTGCGTCACCCAGAATTTCGAAACCAACGGATGTTGAGCAGCGGGCTAGTGTGCACGCTCTTTATATATGTGTTTATCTTTCTGGGGGTTGGCATTAACAGTTGTTCAGATCCATTGTCCTCGGTGTTGCAGCGGTTTTTAGGACTGCCATTTCTCTTGGCCGCTTTTTTTGTGGGGGTGGGATTTGAGCAATGCCATACTTGGGCAAGCCGGCATGCACGACAGCATCTGGTATCTGCGTTGGCTGCGGTGGTACTTGTTTTTCATTGTTTATGGGTTTTTCCTTTGGCTTCAAGACATGATGAGACGTTTGTACATACCCATTTAGAAAATGTATCTTCACTGTTGGAGCCGGGTGATGTGGTTGTCGCACAGAGCGATGTGGAGGTCTTCGGCCTCTCTTATCTACGGCACCAAAAGAAGCAGGACTACACCCTGATTTCTTTATGGCTGTACGAGATGGATTGGTACAAGGCGCAATTGGCCGAGTCCCTGCGAATGAAAATTTCTGACATGCCCAAGTCGGCTTGGGATTTGGCCGTTAGCCTCAATGACAAAAGAAGACTGGTGATTCTCGATCCACGTGTCTTGGGGGGCCAGGAGGTCCTATCGCAAAAAGGGTACCCCTTAGGACCGGTGTTGATTGCGCCGCCCCAAGCTCAACGCACCCCGGGGCCTGTGGAGCTCTTCACCCAGAATAAAGCAGCTTTTGAGCAGACATTGCGACTGCCCACGCAAGGTTGGCGATCGCTCAAACGCAATATCGAACGAAACTTCTATTTTGACTATGCGTTTCCTTGGGAGACCTTGTGCCAGGTTTCAGGGGTGTTGACGGAGCAACAAGAGGACGTGTCCTGTGCTTTGGCAAAGAAAATGAATCCTGATAATCTCGAGGCAACGAAAGCAGGTGTTACCCCGTGAACGCGCCACAGTCCAATTCCGAACGTTGGTCAAAAACAGATTACAGGCTGGCTTGGATCTTGGGCTTGGCGACCTTTATTTTGGGAAGTTTGACGGGGGCGGCCTCTGTGGGCGACGCAGACAACGCTGAGTTTGTGATGGTAGCGCTGTACGGTGGGGTTGCCCATCCCCCGGGGTACCCGCTTTACGCCATTTTGTTGCGGTCGGTTGGCATGCTCCTTGAGGGGGCCGCATCACCCGTTTGGCGTTTGGGTTTGCTGTCTTCCGCCAGTTGCGGTTTGGCAGCAGTCATCTTTTTCTTTGTTTTGCGTCGCCTGCATTTTTCGCGTTGGGCCACTGCGCTCACTGTTCTGTGGACTTTCCTGTCATTGCCCATTTGGCGCATGAGCAACCTGGTAGAGCCTTTTGCGCTGCACGTGCTGCTGATCACCGCGATTGTTTTTTGCACCCAAACACTGTTTGAAGATTTTGAGAACACCAAGAAAGTGGTGGCCCTGGGCTTTTTGTGGGGATTGGCTTTTTGTCACCATCACACCATGGTGTTTATGATTCCCTTGGTGGTATGGGTTTTGTTGAGTGCCAAGCCCGATGTGCGGTTTTGGTTGGGGCGGGTGCCCAAGTTTTTATTTGGTTTTGGGCTGGGATGTTT
>MDTD01181149.1_pt1 | contig 21390 bp, 22 predicted proteins | sample 811221 | NCBI WGS metagenome assembly MDTD01 (sample SAMN05326646, study PRJNA326480) | marine metagenome | isolation source: seawater | place: Pacific Ocean: South West | collected 2011 | reverse complement strand
GGACATGGGGCAGAACCTCTCGATCTCATCGCAGTACTCGTGGTGGTCACTAGACCCATACGCGTCCCCGTTGGTGATGGCAGATCATTGGGGCATGGAGTTCCAGGTCGACTTCTACACGAACAACAGGCCCTGGCCCCCCGGAACACCGATTACATTCCCCGGGAAGGATCTGCGTCCGAATTGCTCCGGCGATGACTACAAGGATTGGGCTGCTGCGTCGAACCAGCCGTTCGACTGGTTCGGATGGGTCATCGACGGCGCGAACGTGGTCGCGGCACCAGGTGCCCTCGGGCTCTATGGTGACTACAACGATCTGTCCGACCCCTGCAACGTGTCGACCGTCGCGGTGGGAATGGCACAGCCCTGGGCCATGCCTTCAGGCACCTACGGCACGAACACTCTCATGATCTACTCCTACCCACTCCGGGGGCAGGAAACCCAGAGCAGGGTCGGATCAATCGTCCAACCCGTGACCCGACACCAATGTGAGAACCAACCCTGGATGCCTCTCACAGACTGCATGGGGGTAACCGCCCTTAGCTATCCCGGTCCCGGTACTGGCCAGAACAGGATGGTCCTCAACGCAGACAACAACAATCAGGCGCCCGACCTCTGCTGGTATTCCGGAGAGTTCGGCCTCGTCGCGGCACAGATCTGGTCATGCAACGGTCCGTACTGATCTGGTGTCGTCCTGTTTAGTAGATACATGAGCGCACAACCTCGACTGCACCAGTCCGGCCTTCTCGGGCTGGGCTGGTGCAGTCTGCTCGTCTCTCTTCTGATCCCGCTCTTCGTCTCCGCCGGCCACTACATGCAGCAACGCAGTCCGTACTGCCAAATCGGCTCCACGTTGAGCGCCGTGCCGCTGCTCTACAGCTGCGGCGAACCCTCCGACCAGCAATTGGTCATCGGCTGGATCGGTGCGATCGTCACGATCGTCCTGTTCGTGGTCGCGGTCGTCTCCGCCGCTCTCGCCCTATGGAAGGTGAGAAGCGCGCGGAGGCTGTCACCGGGACTATGGTCCACCTTCGCCTTCGCGATGACAACCCTCGCCGTGATGGCTGTCATCGCGTTGATGGTCCTCGCAGTCGATGGGGTCCGAACAGCCTCGTGGATCATCTACGCCTCATTCCTGGGTACCGTCGTCTACGTCGTCGGTGGCATCGTGGCCATCATCGTCAGCGTGAGAGCAGCGAATCTCGAGGAGAAGCTTCAGACGCAGGGTCGCTCCGAGTCGGGAACGTAGTCGACCGTGCGGGGCCTGATGATCCGCGCGGGCGCTGGGACGGTCGCTACCGGTAGCCCACCGCGGTGCCCAGCAGTGAGCCGATGCTGTGGGTGGCGGATCGGACGTGTCTCACAGAACGATCGTCTTTCGGACGCGGGGTCGCTGAGAGGCTTCATGGTCGTTGGCGAGAGGCGTCGTGCGAGGCCGGTCCTCTACGGCCTCCTGCGGCGTTCTGAGCGCCTCTAGATGAGTGAGTCCGTTTGGTTTGGGCGGCGTGGACGCTGTTAATCGGAGGCGGAGGGTGTTAAGCCCTGCGTGTGAAAACTGACCTCAACACCCTCCTGATCACACTGTACGTCCATCTCGATGACCGGATCCTGCCTGCGATCGGGTTCTCTCGCGATCATCACCCGGGTCGTAAGCCCGCGCTCAACGACGTCGAGCTGCTGTGTCTGCTGGTCGCGCAGCACTTGCTCGGGATCGCGTCCGAGCGCAAGTGGATCCGGTACGCCCGCGCGCACCTGCATGGCATGTTCCCGAACATCCCGAAGCAGTCCGGGTGGGGCAAACGGGTCCGCCAGTCCACGGGGTTGATCTCCGCGGTGATCACCGAACTGGCTCGCGACACCCCGACCTGGGGTGAGTTGACCCGTCTCGTGGATTCCACCCCGCTGCCGTGCGCGGCGTCTCGCGAGACGGTGAAACGCTCCGATCTTGCCGGGCACGCCGGCTACGGCTACTGCGCCTCCCACTCCCGGTTTTTCTGGGGGTTCCGTCTCTATCTGGTCTGCACCCCCGACGGGATGCCCGTGGTCTGGGGACTCGCGAACCCGAAGCTCGGAGAGCGGGAAGTGACCGCGGCGCTGCTGCGCCACGACCGGCATCTCATCCAGTCTGGCCAGGTGATCGTCGGCGACAAGGGGTTCGCGGGACGCGAGTTCGAGACCTTCATCGCCGATGAGCTCGGCGCGCATCTGGTGCGCCCCGACCGCAAGGATGAGAACCCAAGGTTCGGGCGCCTCGGTCGCATCCGGCAATGGGTCGAGTCCGTGTTTGACACCCTGAAAGGCCAACTCACCCTCGAAGACCACGGCGGCAGAACCATCCCAGGCGTCTACTCCCGCGTCGCCGCAAGACTCCTCGCCCTCGCCGCCGGCATCTGGCACAACTGGCTCATCGACGCCCCAGCCAAGAGATCACTCATCGCATACGACCACTGAAAACGATCGGACTCACTCATCTAGGCGGGCGGAAGGATCTGGCCGATCGGCTCGCGCTTTTCGGCCTGGAATCGGTCTTCGGTACGGCCGAGGGCCCAGTATCCCGATAGGGATACCTGTCCGCGCTCGAGGGCGTGCTCGTCGAAGAACACGCGGCGGAGTTCTTTCATCGCTTCGCGCTCGCCGTGGGCGAAGACGTGAACGCGTCCCTCGCGCCAGTCGATCGTCCGGACGGCGTCAGCGAGCGCCGAAACGGCATGATCCGGATTGCTGATCCACACGACGTCGACGCCGGTTGGGTGATCGAGGCCGAGGATGTCAGCCTCGGTGTCGACTTCGATGATCGCCGCGCCCACCGCGTGCACGGGGAGAGCTTCGAGTGCGGCCGCGATGGCGGGAACTGCCGACATGTCACCCGCAAACAGATGCCAGTCGGCGTCGGGATCGGGGGAGTAGCCGCCGCCAGGCCCCATGAGACTGATCGTCGCGCCAGGCTCCACCGTCGCTGCCCAGGGACCTGCAAGTCCCTCGTCGCCGTGGATGACGAAGTCGACGTCGATCGCCTGCGCGGCACGGTCGACGTGGCGCACCGTGTACGTGCGCGTCACGGGGTGTGACTCGGGTTCGGGAGTCGTGAACTTCAGCTTCACGTACTTGTCGGTCTCGGGCCGGTCCTGGAACTGAACGAAGCCGGGCCCGCCGAGGCGGACGCGCACAAGGTGTGGGTTCAGCCAGGTCGTCTCGAGAACGGTGAACTCGATCGTCGGGCGGGGCGCGCGGGACGTGGTTCGGGAGGAAAGTGCCATCCCCACAACGGTAGCGCCGCTCGCAACAGTCCGGGGTGGTGCGGAACTCCGGCGCGGTACGCTGACACCGATCGAGGAGGAACGATGCGGTTCGAGCACCTCGGGGCGCAGCCCCGCATCCACCCCACCGCCGTCATCGCGCCCAGCGCGGTGATTTCGGGTGATGTCACGATCGGGGCGAATTCCCAGGTCCTGCACGGCGCCGTCATTACGGCCGAAGGCGGCCCCATCACGCTAGGCGAAAACGTCATCGTCATGGAGAACGCGCTGATCCGTGCCAGCGCGACGGATGCCGTGCACATTGGCCACCACGTGCTGGTCGGGCCGATGGCGAGCATCTCGGGCGCGTCGATCGCCGACGAAGTGTTTCTCGCCACAGGCACGCGCGTGTTCAACGGCGCGCGGATCGGGGAGCGAGCCGAAGTTCGCATCAATGCCGTCGTGCACCTGCGGACAGTCCTTCCCGCGGGGACGGTCGTTCCGATCGGGTGGATCGCCGTCGGAAATCCGGCGCAGCTGTACTCACCCGACCGGCACGACGAGATCTGGGAAGCGCAGAAAGACCTCGACTTCCCGGGCTACGTGTTCGGGCTCGACCGCGAGACGCCGGATCTGATGGTCCAGCTCACGGAGCGCTACGGCCGGAGTCTCGCGCGGCACGCCGACGACGTTCGCCTCGACTGAGCGGTCAGTCCCAGTTCACGCCACATTCGCGGCACAGAAACACCACGGCATCCTGCGTCTCGACATCGTCGTGAAGTTCGGCCCGGCGATCGAACGCGATGGCAAACCAAGCCACGTCGTCGACGCGAACGTCATCGGTGCCGCACAGCGGGCAAGTCTCGACGGTCGTGATAGCCATGCCCAGACGCTAACCCTGCCCACCGACACCGCTGGCAGCGACGCGCGATCCGCGCAGGATCACCCGGTGTTCTGCAGTCCCGCCGCGACCCCGCTCACCGAGAGCAGCAGAAGGCGCTGCTGATCGGGGTCCGCGGGGGCATCGGATGCCGCGGCGTCCCTAAGCCCGCGCAGCGCTCGCAGCTGAAGCAGCGACAGCGCATCGACATAGGGGCTACGGAGCTTCACCGCACGCTGCAGCACCGGCTTGTTGGCAAGCACCTCGTCGCCCCCGGTGAGCCTCACGACCCACGAGCGGGTCAGCGTCATCTCGTCGAGGACGAGGCCTGCCAGGTCGTCGCGGTCGCCGAGTTCGAGATAGCGGCGCGCGATCCGCGGGTCTGTCTTGGCAAGGCTCATGCCGACGTTGTCGATCATGGTCCTAAAGAGCGGCCATTGCTCGTAAGCCTCGCGCAGCAGGTCTTCGTCGCCGACGGCCTCAAGCGCGGTGCCCAGGCCGAACCATCCGGCGAGGTTGATGCGCGCCTGCGCCCAGGCGAACACCCACGGGATGGCGCGCAGGTCCGCGAGGGACTCGACCGACAGGCCGCGCCGCGCTGGCCGGGAGCCGAGCGCGAGCAGCCCGATCTCTTCCATCGGGGTGACCTGGGCGAACCACGGCGCGAAGCCGGGAGCCTTCACGAGGTCGAAGAAGCGCCGGCGGGATGTCGCATCCAGCGTTGCCGCGACGTCGGCGAACTTCCGCGCAGCGCCCGAGTTGCGCCGCTCGATCGAGGGTGCGGATGCCAGCAGCACAGCTGCAGCTACCTGATCGATGTGGCGCATCGCTATCTCGGGGTCGCCGTAGCGAGCGAAGATCACCTCGCCCTGCTCCGTGAGCTTGAACCGGCCATCGACCGAGTGCGGCGGCTGCGCGAGGATCGCGGAGTTCGCGGGGCCGCCTCCGCGGCCGAGCGCACCGCCACGACCGTGGAAGAGCGTGAGCTCGATTCCCTCGTCCTTCGCCCAGGCGGCGATGTCGGCCTGCGCCTCATAGAGCGCGAGTGTCGCGGCGACCGGCCCGACATCCTTCGACGAGTCCGAGTAGCCGAGCATGACCTCCAGGCGCCGACCCGTGCGCTCCAGCCTGTCCGCGAACTCGGGATGCTGCACGATCTCCGCAAGGATGCCCGGTGCAGCCTGCAGGTCAGCGAAGGTCTCGAACAGCGGGATCACATCGAGCACCGGCATCCGTCCGTCCTCGCCGACCGCGTGGCGGGCGAGGCGATGGACGTTCGCGAGATCTTCGGCGGACTGGGTGAACGACACGATGTAGCGGCCCGCCGCTGCCGCACCGTAGCGTTCCTGCAGGAACGCGATTGTGCGGAAGACCTCGAGCACCTCGTCGGCCTGCTCGGAAAGCTCGCCGGTCGAACCGGCAGCCGCATCGAGCTCGGCCAGCACTTTCGCGTGCACAGCCGAGTGCTGCCGCACTTCGAGCTCCGCGAGGTGGAAACCGTAGGTCTCGACCTGCCAGATCAGCTGCTGCAGGTGACCGTAGGCCTGCCTGGCAGCCCCCGCTGCGACGAGCGAGTCCTGCACGGTGCGCAGGTCGGCGAGGAACTCGCTCGGCTCGCGGTACGCGAGGTCGGCATCCCGCAGCCGCGTTGCGTCGATCTTGCGCGCGAGCATCAACAGGATGCGGCGGTGCGGCTCGTTCGGCGACCGCTTCGCGATCTCGGTAGCTGCCTCTTCGTCTGCAGCCTTCAGCCGCTTCCACAGGGTCACCAGTGCGTCGGACGGTGGCGTGGTCTCGGCATCCAGGGTGAGGGTTCGCCCGATGCGCTGCGTCGTGCGCTCGAGCCCCAGCAGGATGTGCTCGGCGGCGATGCCAGCGGCCTTGCGGGTCACGGATGCCGTCACGAACGGGTTTCCGTCGCGGTCGCCGCCGACCCACGAGCCCACGCGCACGAAGGGGGCGACGAGCGGTGCGCGACCACCCGCGTTCGTGCCCTGCAGCATGTCATCGAGGCGCCGATACACGGCGGGGACCACGGTGTAGAGCGTCTCGTCGAAGATCGCCATGACCGAGCGCACTTCGTCGACCGGCGACGGCTTCTCAGGTCGCAGCGGGGCTGTGCGCCACAGGGTGTCGATCTCTTCGACCATCCGCCGTTCCAGGCGCGCCGGGTCGTTGCCGTCGCGCAGGCGGTCGTCGTGCTCCTGCAGCAGCCCCGCGAGGCGACGGATGCTGGAAGAAATCGCCCGGCGACGCGCCTCGGTGGGGTGCGCCGTGAAGACGGGGTGGAAGCGCAGCGCCTGCAGGCGGGCGAGCGCGGTATCCTCACCGACTTCGTCTGCGAGGCGCGCGTACGCGGCCTCGATCGAGTCGGCTGCGCCCTCGCTGTCGGGGCGGCCGTCGCGCTCGCGCAGGATCCGCACTCGCTGGTGCTCTTCGACGAGGTTCACGAGGTGGAAGTACGCCGTGAACGCGCGGGCCACCTCATGTGCACGCTCGATGGAGAATGACTCGGCAACCTCGGTGGCATGCGCGAAAGCCTCGGGCGTCTCATCCGTGTAGGCCTGGATGGTCGCAAGGCGCAGGCGCTCGACATCCTCGAACAGCCCCGGCGACCCGCTCTCGCGGAGCACTTCACCGAGGAGCGAGCCGAGCAGGCGCACATCGGCGCGCATCTGCTCGGGTATCTCCTGACCCGCTTCGTATCGGCCGACGAGGTCGATGGCTTCGGTCCGGGTCAGTTCATACATGGATTCCACCGTATCGGCCAGGTGTTTCATCAAGGTGACGTGTGACGAGTCGTGACGGGTGCGACCCGAGTCGGCTTCGAGGTGCATCGGGCCCCGCCGGTAGGATAGGGGGCGGAGAGCCGGGAAGTCTGGTCGGCGTCGGCTGCCGCATCCCCCGAAAGGACTCCATGTCGTTGCTTCGCTCTGCGCGTTTTCCCGCCATCATGCTGCTGGTTGCTGCTGCCGCGGGACTCATCATCGCGAACTCCCCGATCGGCCACAGTGTGCAGGAACTGCAGCACACCTACGTCGGCATCCCGGGCGTCTTCGAGCTCTCGGTGGGTCACTGGATTGCTGATGGACTTCTTGCGTTGTTCTTCTTCGTCGTCGCCGTGGAGCTGCAATTCGAGCTGACCAACGGACAGCTCAACTCGGCGCGCAAGGCGCTGCAGCCCGCGATCGCCGCGGCGGGCGGCGTGATCGTGCCGATCGCGGTCTACCTCGCGTTCGCGTGGGGCACGGAGTCAGCCGACGGATGGCCGATCCCGACAGCCACCGATATCGCCTTTGCCCTCGGCGTCCTCGCGGTCTTCGGCAAAGGTCTGCCCTCGGGCGTGCGGATCTTTTTGCTCGCGCTCGCGATCCTCGACGACATCGTCGGCATCATCTTCATCGCGGTGCTCTTCACCGACGGCGTCAACATCGCTCTCCTTGCCGCTGCGGCAGTGCTCGTCGTGATCTTCGGGTACCTGAGCCGCAAGCTCGATACCCGGGCGCGCGCCGCCCTCATCCCGATCCTTCTGCTGCTTGCCGCGGGCACGTGGGTTCTGGTCTACCTGTCGGGTGTTCACGCCACGATCGCCGGCGTCGCGCTGGGCCTTGCGATGGCCCAGCAGCCCGCGCTTCACACGCGGCACGCCATGGAGCCGTGGGTCAACGTCATCGTGCTCCCGCTGTTCGCCTTCTCGTCGGCACTCGTCATCATCCCGGCCGTCTCGATCGAAGAACTCACGCCGGCCTTCTACGGCATCCTGATCGCGCTGCCGGTCGGAAAGATCCTCGGCATTTCGCTGTTCGGGTGGATCTCGCAACGTGTTGCGCACGACCCCGCGATGCCGCGGTTGCCGCTTGCTGACCTCATCGCCGCCGGCGCGCTCGGGGGCATCGGCTTCACAGTGTCGCTGCTGCTGTCTGAACTCGCATTCGAAGGCAACGACCTCCTCACCGACGAGGCTGTCCTGGGTGTGCTCTCCGGCTCGTTGATCTCGGTGATCATCGCCGGCATCCTGGTGTCGACGCGCGCTCGCCACTACCGGCGGCGGGCAAGTTCGGTCAGTGATCCGAGCGAAGCAGCGACGTCATGACCGACCCGGCCGAGCCGACCTCAGCGGACCCGCTGCGCCGGGCTGCCGACACGATGCGAGCGGTGCGCGACAGGTGTGTGTGGACCCAGCAGATCGATCACCGGGCGCTCGTGCCCTACCTCGTCGAGGAGAGCGCCGAATTGATCGATGCGGTGGAGGTCGGGACACGGGCCGACCTGCGGGAGGAGCTGGGCGACCTGCTGTGGCAGGTGCTGTTCCACGCCGAGATCGCTTCGCGTGACAGCGATGACCCGTTCGACATCGATGATGTAGCCCGCACCCTCACCGACAAGATGGTGCGCCGGCATCCGCACGTTTTCGCCGGCGAAACTGCCGAGACGCCCGAGCAGGTGTTGGTGCTGTGGAACGCCGCCAAGGCCGAAGAGAAGCGCGCTCGCACGAGCGTCTTGGATGGCGTGAGCGAACGGATGCCGACACTCGCGCTCGCGCAGAAACTGGTGGGAAAGGCCGGGTCGCTGCCCGCACTGACATCACCGCGACTCGGTGGTGGCGCCGACGCGACACCGCCGGCGACTCCTGCGTCCGAAGATGAGCTCGGCGACGCGCTCCTCGCCCTCGTCTCGACCGCCCGGGATCACGGCTGGGATGCCGACCGCGCACTGCGCCAACGACTGCGCACGCTCGCGGGGGAGATCCGGGCTGCCGAAGCGGAGCCTACCGACCTGGAAGAATAGGCCGGTGCCACCCGTCACCCCGCCGCGCGGCATGCGCGATTTCCTCCCCGCCGACAAGGCTCGCCGAGAGCGCGTGCTCGCCGTCATCCGACAGCGCTACCGCGCCCACGGCTTCGACGAGATCGAGACTCCGGTCGTCGAAGACTACGAGCGGCTGCACGCCGGTATCGGTGGTGACAACGAGAAGCTCGCCTACAACGTCCTTCGTCGCGGACTGGATGCCGACGGCATCCGGGCGGCAGCCGACGACCCCGCAGCGCTCTCGGACCTCGGCCTGCGGTACGACCTGACGGTGCCGCTTGCACGCTTCTACGCGAGCCACCGGGCCGAGCTTCCGGGCGTGTTCCGTGCCGTGCAGATCGCGCCGGTCTGGCGTGCCGAAAGGCCTCAGAAGGGTCGATACCGGCAGTTCGTGCAGTGCGACATCGACATCATCGGCGATCCTTCGTCGCGCGCCGAAGCCGAACTCATCACCGCCACCCTCGACGCGCTGGACGCGCTGGGGCTCGAGGGCGGCATTGTGCGCGTGAACGATCGTCGTCTGTTGGATGCGATGCTCGATCACTTCGGCTTTCCCGAAGCAGAGCGTCCGGGCGTGCTCATCACGATCGACAAGCTCGACAAGATCGGTGCGGTGGGTGTGGCGACCGAACTGCGTGAACGCTCGGCGGCGCCCGAAGCGGTCGACGCCCTCGCGGAATTCTTGGCTCGGGAAAAGGGCACCGTGAGCGGCTTCGACGAGGAGCAGATCCGTGCAGCGCTGCCCGACGGGCTCGAGGGAGAGGCCATCGGCGCCCTCGCCGCGATCGGCGATGCAGTCGCGGTTGCCCGCGGGGGAGAGGCTCCGCTGGTGTTCGATCCGTTCCTCGTTCGCGGCATGGGCTATTACACCGGCACGATCTTCGAGATCGCCCACCCGCTGGTGTCCTACTCGCTCGGTGGCGGGGGTCGCTACGACGGCATGATCGGCCGGTTCCTCGGCCAGGACGTTCCCGCCGTCGGGTTCTCGCTCGGCTTCGAACGGCTCGTCGACCTCGTCGCGGACGCAGCCGATGACGACATTGACGCCGTCGTGCTCGTTCACGACCGGGAGGTCGAGCTCGCTGAGCTCGTCGCGCTGAAGTCAGCGCTCGTGGCCCGGGGAAGTCGCGTGCGCCTCGAGCAGCGCCCGAAGAACCTCAAGCCGCTGCTGGATCGCGCGACCGCCGACGGGTACACCCACTTCGCGGCAGTCCGCCCGGGAGCGACCATCGACACCCTCGAGCTCAAGCAGCTCGGCTGATCCGTTTACCGCTCGTTCGTTCACCGGCGCGTCAGCGGCGATTCAGATCGAGCGGCTCAAATCGCACCATGAGCCGGATCACGACCGGGGCGCTGTGGGCAGCGGCGGTGGTGGGCGCCGCGGCGACGACGGCCCTTGCCGCGCGCGCGTTGCTCGATCGCCAGGCCGCGCAGGCCCGGCGACTCATCGGCAAACCGCTCGGTGAGGACGCGCTCGAGGCCGATCGGGTGTGGCGCCGAAAGCTCGAGGGTGACCCGATCGAGCTTCTCGTGCTGGGTGACTCGATCGCCGCGGGTCTCGGCGCGCAACGGCGCAAAGAGACGCTCGGCGCACGTCTGGCGATCGGACTGGCGAAGAAGGCGAAGCGCCCCGTGAGGCTGCGCACTGCGGCGGTCGTCGGCTCGGAGTCTTCGGCCTTGGGAGCCCAGCTCGACGAGCTCGCCGATGACTATCGGCCGGATGTCGCAGTCATCGTGGTCGGCGGCAACGACATCACGCACCGCGTCGCGGTATCCACATCCGTGCGCCACCTTGTCGCGGCGATCGAACGGCTGCGCGGACGGGGTACGCAGGTCGTGGTGGGAAGCTGCCCAGACCTCGGCGCGCTGCGGCCGGTGCCGCAACCCCTGCGATCGCTGGGGTCGAGGATGTCGCGCCAGCTCGCCGACGCGCAGGAGGAGGCCGCGGTCGGCGCCGGCGCCTACGCCGTGTCGCTCCGTCACGCGGTCGGACCGTTCTTCATCTCGCAGCCCGATGAGATGTTCAGCCTGGACCGCTTCCACCCGAGCCCGCTCGGCTATCGGCGCACTGCCGAGGCCCTCCTTCCGGCGGTCGCGGGTTCCTTGGGCTATGGGAGAACGAGCGCAGCGACCCGCCATCCGCGAATCCAGGGAGTGCCTTCGAATTGAGGCACGACCGTCGATCATCTTTTGTAATTGTTCTATTGCAACTAGAATAAAAGAGTGCTGATTCGCATCGACCCCTCGCGAGACGTTCCCCTCTGGGAACAAATCGCCGCGTCCGTCCGGAGCGCGGTCGCGGGAGGTCGCCTGCGAGCGGGTGACCGGCTCCCCTCCGCGCGCGAGGTCGCGGACGCGCTGGATCTCAACCTGCACACCGCGCTTCACGCCTACCAACACCTGCGAGACGAAGGTGTCATCGATCTGCGCCGCGGCCGCGGCGCCGTCGTAACGGATGCCGCCGCCGCGCTTCGCGAGCTTCACGACGACGTTCTGGCCCTCGCCCAGCGGGCTCGCGATCTTGGAATCGCTCCGGGAGCGCTCGCTTCTCTTCTTGTGGATGCGAATGCCCGCACCCCCGACGGCGTGATCGGCGGGCCCGACAACCTGGCGAGCGACTCGCGCGACGCTTACCGCCCATCCGAAGAGGAGACCTCATGACCGACAACTCCGCCGCGCTCGCGCGTGCGCGTCGCGCATTCCTGTGGCTGGGTATCGCCCTGCCGCTCGTCCTGACGGCCGTCGCCGTCGGAGTGCAGGTCGAGGCGTTGCCATCCTTGCCCGACCCGGTCGCGATCCATTGGAATGCCGCCGGGGAGGCCGACGGGTTCGCGCCCCCGTGGGTCGTGCCGCTGTTCAGCGCAGGCTTCGGCATCCTGCTCACGGCACTCCTTGGAGTCTTCGCGCTCCTGGGGACGCGTGAGGGCGAGTGGGGGCCGACGATGCGCTTCCTCGGCACGATGACGCCTGCAGTGGTCGGGGCGATCCTCGTCCTGACCACCTGGGCAACGCTGGCGCAGCGCGGGCTGGTGACCGGCGAGGCAGCGCCGGGCGTCCTGCCCGCACTTCTGGCCGGCGGTGTCGCCGGGGTCGTCCTCGGCGTTCTCGCGTGGTTCTTGCAGCCGGCGGTGACTGTCAGCGGCGGGACCGTCGCAGTCGCCGACGATGGCCATGTGCCCACCTTCGCACCGGGAGAGCGCGTCGTGTGGATGCGTAGCGTCACGATGTCCCGGCTCGGGATGGTCATCCTCCTCGGACTCGGAATCCTTCTCCTGGGTGGTGCGGTGTTCGACGCTCTTGCTGGGGGATCAGCCTGGCCCATTCTGCTCTCGGTTGCTCTTGTGGTGGGGCTCGCGATCACCGCGACCGGCCTCTTCCGGGTGCGGGTCGACGACTCCGGCGTGCGGGTGATCAGCTATCTCGGTGTTCCGCGCTTCCACGTTCCGCTGACCGAGATCGCTGCCGTGCGCGCCATCCTCGTCAACCCGCTGGCGGACTTCGGCGGGTGGGGCGTGCGCACCGCGCTGGACGGCCGGACGGGCGTCGTTCTGCGTCGCGGCGAGGCGCTCGAGATCGCCAAGAGAAGCGGGCGCGTGTTTGTCGTGACCGTCGATGACGCCGCAACGGCTGCGGCGGCGATTGAGGGCCTTCGCGCCCGTGAGGAGGCAAAGAACTGACCAACGACCAGCAGGCCACCCGGGTCGCCACGAGTGCCGCTACTGGCCAATTCCGGCGCCAGCCACCACTCGCACCAGAGCGAACCCGTTGACCTCGCCCCCTCCGGCGCGGTTGTCTGGCGATATGACAGTGCCAACTCCGGATGCGTGGACGCGTGTCGATCACTACCTGACAGAGACTCTTGTCGAGCAGGATGCTGCGCTCGAGGCGGCACTTGCCGATCAGAGCAGCGCTGGGCTGCCGGCGATCGAGGTAGCCCCCGTGAACGCCAAGTTCCTGCACCTGCTCGCAAGAATCGCCGGCGCCCGCCGGGTGCTTGAGGTCGGCACGCTCGGTGGGTACTCGACGATCTGGCTGGCCCGCGCGCTTCCCGCTGGGGGGAGGGTGATTACGATCGAGGCGGAACCGGTCAACGCGTCGATCGCGCGCGCCAACCTCGATCGAGCGGGCGTCGGAGATCGCGTTGAGGTCCGCGTCGGGAAGGCCGCTGACGTCTTGCCGGCCCTGGGGGAGGGCGACCCGTTCGACCTCGTCTTCATCGACGCGGACAAGGAGTCCAACACGCTCTACCTCGACTGGGCTGCGCGCCTCGGGCGTCCGGGAACCGTTGTCGTCGTCGACAACATCGGCCGATCCGGCCAGGTCGCCGATCCGCTCGACACGACCAGCCAGGTCGTCGGTACCCGGCGCGGACTCGAGATGCTCCGCGATGATCCGCGGTTCGATGCGACTGCCCTGCAGACCCTCGACCGCAAGGGATGGGATGGGATCGCGCTCGCGGTGGTGGTCTGAGCTTTTCTCCGCCCAGCGGGCCTGTGGCGCAGCATCCGTCGTCACTAGACTCGATGTCGGACCGACGACGCTCCGACACAACCCTCCCAAACAAGGAGTCCTTTCGTGGCATTGATTGAGGCTGTAGGCGCGCGCGAGATTCTCGATTCGCGCGGCAACCCGACCGTCGAGGTGGAAGTCCTCCTCGAAGACGGCACCGTTCAGCGGGCGGCCGTCCCGTCCGGTGCATCCACCGGCGCATTCGAGGCGTATGAACTGCGTGACGGCGACAAGAGCCGGTACGGCGGCAAGGGCGTGCTCAAGGCCGTCGCTGCCGTCATCGACGAACTCGGCCCCGCGCTTGAGGGCGTGGATGCCAGCGAGCAGCGCATCGTCGATGAGATCCTCATCGAGACCGATGGCACCGACAACAAGTCGCGCTGCGGCGCGAACGCGATCCTCGGCGTGAGCCTGGCCGTCGCCAAGGCCGCGGCCGACAGCGCCGACCTGCCGCTGTTCCGCTACCTCGGCGGACCCAACGCGCACGTGCTGCCCGTTCCGCTGTTCAACGTCATCAACGGTGGCGAGCACGCCGACAACGGCATCGACTTCCAGGAGTTCTTCCTCGCACCCATCGGCGCTGAGACCTACGCCGAGTCGCTGCGCTGGGGCACCGAGACCTACCACGTCCTCAAGGGCGAGCTGAAGGCTGCGGGCTTCTCGACCGGCCTCGGTGACGAGGGTGGTTTCGCCCCCGACCTGCCCAGCAACCGCGAGGGCCTGGACTTCCTCATGAAGGCGATCGAGAAGGCCGGCTTCACCCCCGGCAAAGACATCGCCGTGGGTCTGGATGTCGCTGCCACCGAGTTCTTCTCCGACGGTGTCTACACCGTCGAGGGCAAGCCGTGGACGGCAGCTGAGCTGACCGACTACTTCGCGGACCTCGTCGCGAACTACCCGATCGTCACGATCGAGGACGCGCTCGCCGAGGACGACTGGGACGCGTGGAAGGCTCTCACCGACGCGATCGGCTCGAAGGTGCAGCTGGTCGGTGACGACCTGTTCGTGACCAACCCGAGCCGCCTGCAGCGCGGCATCGACCTGGGTGTTGCCAACGCGCTGCTGGTGAAGGTCAACCAGATCGGCACGCTCTCCGAGACCCTGGATGCCGTGGCTCTTGCCACCTCCAACGGCTACCGTTCGATGCTGTCGCACCGCTCGGGCGAGACCGAAGACACCACGATCGCCGACCTCGCGGTCGCCGTGAACTGCGGTCAGATCAAGACCGGTGCGCCTGCCCGCAGCGAGCGTGTCGCGAAATACAATCAGCTTCTGCGCATCGAAGAAGAACTCGGCGACGCGGCGGTCTTCGCCGGTCGCGGTGCCTTCCCGCGATTCAAGGGCTGATGCGCTCGAACTGACCTGACGAGAGGGGAGCCGCGATGACGAATCCGGCTCCCCCTTCTCGTTCCCGCGGTGCTCGCTCGGCGCGCCGCGTCGACGTACGGGGCTGGCTCGGCGGCATCCGGCTCTCAGGCTTCATGGTGATCATGCTGGGCCTCGTCGTTCTCGCGGCCTTCGTCCTGGTTCCGACCGTGGGCACCTACCTCGAGCAGAGGCAGCGGATCGCGGCACTCGAACAGGCTGTGCAGGTAACTCAGGACGAGATCGCAGCTCTCGAGACCGAGAAAGACCGGTGGCAGGACCCGGCCTACATCACGACGCAGGCTCGGGAGCGGCTCTATTACGTGCGCCCCGGTGAGGTCGTGTATCTCGTCGACGATGATCTTCCCGACTCGGCGATACCCGCAGAGCAGGCGCCCGTGAGCGATGAGGTCGTGCAAACCACGACCGACTGGATGTCGCAGCTCGTGCGCTCGGTGACCGCGGCGGGGCTCGCGAAGACCGCCGCGCTTCCGGTCATCGGGATCCCCGATCCTGAGCCGACTCCCTCGGAGTCGACAGTCGCGCCGTGACCGGCGCTCGGGTCCGGAAAGCAGCAACTGCCTGACGAGTCTGCGTCGCCGCAGGACACGCAGCCGAACTTCAGGAGCTCATCGGTAGCCTGGAGAGGTGTCCAGGCCTCCGTTCGCTCCCGTTACCGAGGCTGAACTCGCCGTTCTGCGCGAGCAGCTGGGTCGCCCGGCTCGAGGAGTGCTCGGGATCGCGGCGCGCTGCGCCTGCGGAAACCCGACGGTTGTCGCCACCGCCCCGCGACTTCCCGACGGCACGCCGTTTCCGACGTTCTATTACCTGACGCATCCGGGTGCGACGGCGGCGATGTCGGCGCTGGAGGCCGACCACACCATGCGTGAGCTCGCCGATCAGCTGGAGGCAGATGAGGAGGTCGCGGCGGCCTACCGTCTCGCGCACCAGAGCTATCTCGAGGACCGCGCCCAGTATGGCGACCCCGAGGAGATCGCGGGCATCTCGGCGGGCGGCATGCCGACACGCGTGAAGTGTCTGCACGCTGTGCTGGCGCACTCGCTTGCCGCGGGGCCGGGGGTGAACCCGATCGGGGACCGGGCGCTGGCGCTGGCGGATTGGTCGCCGGAACGATGCGTGTGCGCTGACCCGGGAGCTGCCATCCGCACCGTCGACGCGGTTTCCGAGGAGCCGGCGTGAGTCCTGCGATGACGGAGCGCCGCAGTCGCCCCCTTGGGCGGCTGGCGGCCGTCACGCTCGCTGTCGTCGGCATCATCGCGCTGCCCGGTTTCACCGTTCCCCCCTCGCCGTCGCCGTCTGAGGCCGACCCGCTCCGGGCGGCCGAGTACTGGCTCGACGATTACGGCATCCGGGACGCCTGGAAAACCTCCACGGGCGCAGGCGTGAAGATCGCCATCATCGACACCGGAATCGGCAAAGGACCCCCGGAGTTCTCGGGAGTTGTCGGCGGCACGGATGTCTCTGGCCTCGGGTCGCCGGACGGTCGCACGCCCGTGGGAGCGCGAGACCCCGATCACGGCAGCTGGGTCGCGTCCCTCGCCGCCTCCCGCGGAACGAGCCCGGAGACGGGCATGATCGGTGTGGCACCGGATGCCGAACTCCTCTCGATCTCAGTCGGATTCGGCGTGTCGGCATCCGTCCCCTTCACGGAGCAGATCGCTCAGGCGATCTATTGGGCTGTCGACAACGGCGCCGACATCATCAACCTGTCGTTCACGACGAATACCCCGGACTGGGATCGCAGCTGGGACGACGCATTCATGTATGCCTTCGAACACGATGTCGTGGTCGTCGCGGCCGCCGGAAACCGGGGGAGCGGGACGGGAGTCGTCGGTGCCCCGGCAACGATCCCCGGTGTTCTCGTGGTCGGCGGCGTGGATCCGCAGGGGCGCGCAAGCCTGGACGCCTCGACGCAGGGCATCACGATCGCTGTCGTTGCGCCGAGCGAGAAGCTCCTGGGCGTCTCTGCCGACGGCACCGTGGTCGAATGGCCCGGCACCAGTGGTGCTGCCCCGATTGTGGCGGGTATTGCCGCACTCGTGCGTTCCGCCTATCCCGACATGGATGCCGACAATGTCATCAATCACATCATCCGCACCGCGACCCCGCCCGCCGGAGTGACGGAGCTTCCCGATCCGCTCTACGGGTACGGCCTGGTGGATGCGCAGGCCGCGGTGACGGCATCCGTACCCGCGGTCAGCGAGAACCCCCTGGGGAGCCTCGCGGAGTGGATCACCATCTACCGTCGGGCAAATCTCGTGCCCGATCCCGAGCCGACAGTTCCCCCCGCCGCAGTCGAACCCCTCCCTCCCGTGGAGCAGCAGGCTGCGGCCTCGCCGCTGCTGCCGAGTACCGAGTCACTGCTGTATGGGACTGTTCCGCTGACGGCGGGCACGGTCGCGGCTATACTGGTGGCGCTCGGCGTCACCGCTGCTGTCCGACGCGTCCGATTGGCGTCCCGCGCCCCCCGCCGCTGAAACATCTCAGGAGTTCTCCCATCGTGAGCAACACCACGCCCAGGATCCTTATTGTCGGCGGAGGGTATGCCGGCTTTTACACGGCCTGGAAACTCGAGAAGCACCTTCGCCGCGGCGAAGCACAGGTGACGATCGTCGACCCGCTTCCGTACATGACCTACCAACCGTTCCTTCCCGAGGTCGCTGCGGGCTCGATCGAGGCTCGCCACTCGGTGGTGTCGCTGCGTCGTCACCTCAAGCGCACGCGCGTCGTGACGGCCAAGATCACCGGAATCGACCACGCCAACAAGGTAGCGACGGTTACTCCGGCCCTCGGTGAGCCGTGGCAGGAAGAGTACGACCAGATCGTGGTCACCGCGGGCGCCGTCTCGCGCACCTTCCCGATCCCCGGGATCGCCGACAACGCCATCGGGCTGAAGACGATCGAAGAGGCCGTCGCGATCCGCGACAAGCTCTTCTCGAACTTTGACAAGGCAGCGACTCTTCCCCCCGGACCCGAGCGGGAGCGCCTGCTCACCGTCGTCGTCGTGGGTGGTGGGTTCGCGGGCATCGAGGTCTTCGCCGAGCTTCGCTCCATCGCATCCGCTCTGCTCAAGAAGTACCCCGAGCTGAGCTTCGACGAGACCCACTTCCACCTCATCGAGGCGATGGGCCGGATCATGCCCGAGGTCTCGCTTGAGACTAGCAAGTGGGTCATGAAGTCACTCGGTGAGCGCGGTGCAGCAGTCCACCTCGACACGCAGGTCACCGGAGCGGTCGGCGGCAACGTCGAGCTCTCCACCGGGGAGGTCATCCCGAGCGATCTGATCGTCTGGACCGCCGGTGTCATGGCAAACCCGACAGTCGTGCGGGGCAGCGACCTGCCCGTCGAGGAACGTGGCCGCATCCGTACCCGCGCCGACCTTCGCGTCGGCAGCGAGGATGAGATCGTCGAGGGTGCCTGGGCCGCCGGTGACGTTGCGGCGGTGCCCGACCTCACGGGCGGTGGCGTCGGCGGGTACTGCGTTCCGAACGCTCAGCACGCCGTGCGTCAGGCCAAGCTCATGGCCAAGAACATCACCGCGGTCCTGCGCGGCGAGCTTCCCGTCGAGTACGTGCACAAGAACCTCGGCGCCGTCGCGGGTCTTGGTCTGTACAACGGTGTATTCCAGTCGGGCAAGCTTGCGCTCAAGGGCTTCATCGCCTGGCTTGCGCACCGCGGCTACCACGGCCTGGCGATGCCGTCGTGGGAGCGCAAGTGGCGGGTCATCTGGGGTTGGTGGAACAACCTCTGGCTCGGCCGTGACATCGTGAACCTGTCGACCGTGCAGCACCCGCGGTACGTGTTCGAGGAGTTTGCGGCGCGTCCGAAGCCAAAGCCGGCCGAGTCGGAGCCTGAGAAGGTCGCCGCGAAGTCCTGACACTGTCGGTCGCGGGCGCCCCTGCGGGTAGCGTGGGATCGCTGATCACGGCGCGCCCCCGTAGCCCAATGGCAGAGGCAGGCGACTTAAAATCGCTCAAGTGTGGGTTCGAGTCCCACCGGGGGTACACGGCACCGTGCCGCGCGCAGCGCGGCGGGGTGCCGTGTCGCTTTGGTGGGCGAGAAGCCCACTCGGGCCCACGCCGCCGGAGGCTCCGCGCGCTGCGCAGCGGCGCGTGGAGTGGCGGTGGGGCGGGGTTCGAGAGCCACACTGGGGGTGTGCGGGTGTGTCACTCGTTGCGGGTGATGCGGGCGGCCGCTCCCGGGGCGATGTGGTGGAGGGTGGTCAGGATCCGTGCACGACCGATGACGATCTCGTCCTTGCCGCGCTCGATCGCCTGGGCCGCTTGCTGGGCGGCATCCTCGGGCGATATCTTGCCGCTCCCGCGACCGCGGGTCATATCGGTATCCACAAGCGGGAGCATGATGCGAATCGAGCTCAACTGGGGGTGGCTCTTAGCCCACTGGTAGCGAAGCGACAGGGCGAATGCGGCGAGTCCCGCCTTGGCGGCGCAGTAGGCGGGCGCGGACTGTTTGGGCGCAAAGCCGAGCGCGCTCGTGATGAAGGCGACCCCAGCGCATGACTGTTCTTCGAGATGAGGGCGCGCGAGGGCGGTCAGGGCGAGCGGTGCCTCCAAATCGACTCGGATCTCGCGGAGCGAGGCCTGCTCGGCCTGCGCGGATGTGTCCGCGTCGAACCGGATGCCGGTTTGCGTCGCTGCGTTGTTCACGAGGAGCGTCAATCCACCGAGGTGATCAGCGGCGGTCTCGATGAGACGTCGCCGGTCACCGGGATCTTCGACGTCCGCGACGATCCCGGTGAGTCCGTGCGCGTTCGCCGCGGCGACGGCTTCGACGGATCGTCCGCAGACCGCGACGAGGGCGCCCGTGCTCTGCATCCGGCGCGCCAGGGCCCATCCGAACCCGCGGGTGCCGCCCGTTATCAGCACACGCTCAGTGAGCGCGGTCGGCGCGCTCACGCAGCACCGGCGCCTGTCTCTGCGGCGCGGTAGCCGTCCTCGATCCCCACGAGAATCTGGTCGACGCGGAAGTACGGCTCGGAGAAGAAGGAGGGGTCGCGGAGCTTCTCGAAGAGAAGATTCCAGTCCGCAAGGTCGGTCACGTGGGCGATGAGGATGTCGGACGACGCGGCGGAGTAGGACTCCACGTCGATCCACTGGGTGTGGATTCGGGGGTGCGCCGCGAACGCGGTGAGCAGTTCGTCGGCACGGACGGCGGCGCGTCGTTCGTGGGGGAGGCGGAGCCAGGAGGGGAGTGCCGTGAGATGGACGAAGACGACGAATCGGGTTTCTGTAGCAGCTGCTTCGTTAATCATGAGGCGAGCGTATATGTAGCAACTGCTACAGTCAAGGAGTGGCGAGACCCATTGATGCGCAGCGACGACAGGAACTGCTCGACGGCACTGTGGACTACCTCATCGGGCACGGAGTCGCCGGACTTTCACTGCGACCCCTCGCGGACGCGTTGGGAACGAGTGATCGGATGCTCATTCACCACTTCGGCTCGAAGCAGGAGCTGCTCACCCAGGCGCTCGCGGCAAGCGCGCCCCGTGTGCCCCCGTTCGACACCAGCGCGCGCCTCGACGACACCATCCTCGGCATATGGCACGCCATGGCCGAGGGGAGTCAACGAGCCCGCGTCATGCTGACGCTCGAAGTGATGGCGCTTGCCGTTCACGACGAGACACTCCGACCTCTCGCTCTGGCAACGACCACGGAGTGGCTCGACCGCGTTACGGAAGCACTTGAGCGCCACCCGGCCTACAGTGGTGATCCGCGTGAGGGCGCCACCCTCCTCGTCAGCGGACTGAAGGGGTTCGCTCTCGATCTCTACGTGACGGGAGACACTGCGCGCGTGGAGTCGGCCGTGCGGCGGCTCGCTCGAGCGCTCGTCGACCTCTAGTGGCGTGTGGATGGCTGCCGCATGGGTTCGAATGCTTCACTCGCTCGATTGGCATGACCATGCGATCTCGCGCTCGAACTGGCCCGTGCGTGAAATGGCCGCACCTGCTCCGTTCCCGCCAGCGCGACCGCGAGATCGTCGCGGTCTGCGGGCAGGAATCCCAGGCTTTGCCAGAACGGTCCCGAGCGGCGGCTGAAGAGCCACGCGCGCCGCACCCCCTCCTGCGAGGCTTGGTGGAGGGCGAACCGCGCCGCTTCCGCGCCTCGGCCACCAGACCGGAGGCGCGGAGTGACCGCGACGCTCCGGATGAGTACGTGAACACCGTCGGCGCTCAGTTCGTACCCGGCGCTTGCGACGATGGCGCCGGTGGGGTCGCGCTCGATCCACAGCCGCGCGGTCGGCGAGTCCAGCCCGCTCGCGGTGAGATCCACGCGGCCGAGAAACTCCTCGAGGTCGTGGATATCGCCCACCTGACATGGCTCGAGTCTCACGTGCCAAGTCAATCACCGATGGGCCGCGCGGGCGTGTCAATGTCGGAACCCCCTCGTAGTGTCGGGGTATGGATGAGGTTGGCATGGGCGAGTCGGGGCAGCGGCCCGAGGGTCCGGATGCTGACGTGTTCCTGTATGAGGGTGATGTGCGGGAGTGGGATGCCGAGGTGGCGGGGTGGGTGCCGCCGCGTCCGGACGCTGTCGCCCTCGTGTTGGAGGC
>MDTD01176320.1_pt1 | contig 21392 bp, 20 predicted proteins | sample 811221 | NCBI WGS metagenome assembly MDTD01 (sample SAMN05326646, study PRJNA326480) | marine metagenome | isolation source: seawater | place: Pacific Ocean: South West | collected 2011 | reverse complement strand
TGATAGAGAATATTTTGAAAATAAGACAATAAATATAGAAAACAAAGATTTAATTCTGGTTAAAAAAACTAATAAGCAGAAATTATATAAATTTAAGAAACCTAAAGAATTTCCCAACTATATTAATGGAACTATTTTTTCTAATTTGGATTTAATTAAATTAGAGATTAATGGAAAAGAATTTAATCTCACTCATAATGATTTACATTTAGATAATACTTTTGTTTTAGACAGTATAGAAAATGGATTTATACATTTTATGACAGAGCAAGAGTTTGATCCTAAAAAGATAGATTTAATTTATAAAAAATATACCCTGGTGAATAATTTAAATCGTAAAGCAGATAATTTTATTTTTGACTTAGATATTAAAGAAAATGGATGGCTATTGCTTAAATTTCCATATGATAAAAATTGGGAAGTTTTTATTGATGGCAAAAAAACAAAAGTTTTTAAAGCGAATGAATTTTGGTTAGGGGCCAAAGTTGAGAAAAATAATAAATTTATAGAAGTTAAGTATTCTTTAAATAAATATTTAATGAATCAGATTTTTTTAATTTTTTATTATATTTCCATGATATTTATATTAGTATTTTTATATAAATTTAACTTTCTTATAAAAAAGAATAATTAACAAAGTTGTTTTAATAATAATTTAGATTTATGATTAAATTGAATTTTAAAAAAACTATTTTTATATTAGCGTTTGTCTGTTCACTCATACTATCCACAACAGTATATTTAAAACATGATAAAGAATTATTTACTAAATCGAATATTCAATATAATAATTTAATAAAAGGAGACTCTGCACATTATTTTGTAAAAGCCAGATATTTCCAAAAAAATATTAAAGATAACAAAATGTTATATTTTTCTGGAGAATATCAGGCATCTTTTTTATATCCAATTTTAATTGGAGGGTTTTACAATATTTTTAATGAAAATGTTTTTAATACTGAAGATATTAAAGACATCAACCCTCCAAACCCCACAATAATAAAACTTTATTTTTTAATACTTCAGAGTCTTATATATTTTATTTCAGTTGCTTTTTTAATTGGAAGGCTCGATAAATTAGATCCAAAAGTTAAAAATATTTTATTATTATTTTTACTTTTTGAACCCACTATATTTCAATACCATTCATTATTTATGACCGAAAGTATATATATTTCTTTCCTAAATTTTTTCCTAGGGTTTATGTTAAAACCACCTGTGTATTTATTGGGAAATTTTTTTTTAGGAATTTTTTTAGGTGCTATGTATATGCTAAAGACAACCTCACTTTATCTTTTAATCCCAATTTTTATTTATTATTTATTTTATTTTAAATTAAAATCGTTATTAAAATTTTCTTCTATATTTGCTGGTTACTTAGTCATAATTTTTTTCATAGGTTACTCTAACTATCAAAGATCCGGGCTTTTTTACTTTACTCCAACCCAGGCTAATGATGCTATTTATTGGTATCTAGCAGATCCAATATACTCAAAAAGCAAAGGCATTCCTAGTAGTGAAGCGTATAAGATTAAAAAAGAAGAGGAGCAAAAATGGATAAATGAAAATAATATTAATTTAGAAGTTGAAAAAGATAGAATAGAATTATCAAAATTCAAAAAAGAGTATACACTTCAAATAATCAAAGAGGCCCCAATTGTTACATTAAAACATGTAGTATGGAAAACTTTTCAGTTTTTAATAATAGATCCTCTTCATCTATCAAACTACTTAAGAATGAATATAGTTGATAAAGATTATTGGAAAACCGAAAATCACAAAATTAAAATATATATTAATTTGGTATATTCATCTTTGATTTATATTATTATTGCAATAGGCTTTATAAAATCTTTAAAAAATTTAGATATTAGAATTAATTTTTTATTATTAATATTATCTTTTTATTTTACATTTCTTTTAGGTTGGAGTGGTGGTTCTAGATATAATCTGCCTATCATAATTTTATTTTCTCTATATTTTTCATTTGGATTGAGACAGATATTACAAAAATTTTTATTAAAATAGTTTTTTTAAAATTTGTTGAAAATAATAAATTAAAAAAGGAAAAATTACTGCCAGTGGTTTTAAATTGCTTTTTTCATCTCCATAAATAGTTTTTGTTTTTATTTGATAAATTTTTGCGTTACAATTAACAAAATTAAATAATAAATCTTGTTCAAAGAAAAAATTATTTTTAATTGAATTTAATTTAATTTTTTTTAAAATTTTTGAATTAAATCCAATTAATCCATTGGTTACATCTTTTATGTAATATCTATTTGAAATTATTTTAAAGATTATAGTCATAATAATATTTCCTAGTAAGCGAATTAAGGGCATTCCTTTTGAATTTAGTAAGCTTAGTGTCCTATATCCTTTACATACATCTACGTACTTTTTTGTTCTAAAAATATTGTAAAAGTGTTTAATTGTTTTAAAGTCATGTTGATCATCACCATCAAGTTTTACAATGTACTTATATCCCCTACGTAATGCAATTTTAACTCCTGCTAAAGTTGCACCCCCAACACCTAGGTTTTTTTTTAAAAAAATATAAGTGTATTTGTTTCTATTTTTAAATTTTATTTTTGCCTTAATTCCACTCTTATTTGGGCAACAATCATCGACGATTATTACGTGGTTGATAAATTTAAAATCAATTTTTTTCAACACATTCAAAATATGATTTTCAACTTTATAGCATGGGATAACTAAACAAAGTTTATAATTTTTCATTAAAGTAATCTTGAATTATTTTAAAAATATTATGATTAAATATCTGATTTTTATTAACATATTTTTTTTTTATATTTGTGTTGTTTAGCAAAATAACACCTGATGCTACATGTACTCCTGTAGACTTTATAAATTTGAAATTAAAAAGATCATCTACATTTAAATTAATATATTTTTTTGATTTAATTTTACTTATTTTTTTTTTGTCGTAGGATAAAAATTTATCTAAGTTACTTGCATTGATATATTTAATTGGATTAGACGAAATTAACTGAATTCTATAAAAGATCGTTTTGTTATTGATTGAATGTGTTTCAAATAAAAAATTTTTTCCAAGCTTAACTTTTTTTAAAATATTGAGATTTTCATTTTTTTTTTGTTTATTTTTAAAAAAAATTAATCCACCGTTAGTCATGTTTTGATTTAGTTTTGAAAAAGTTAAACCAATGTCGTGTAAAAACTTTTTAGGGTTTTGTGGTCTTAAAATATATCTATCTGAAATTCTTTTTTGAGAAAAACCGTTAAATATGAGTTTAGAACTATAATATTTTTCTAAGGATAACAGTTCTAAAAAAATTATATCTACAAATTGGAAGAAAATTTTTTGTTCATTTTGTTCATTCCAATGGTTATGTTGAAAATGTGCGATAGAATTTAGAAATATGAGTGAAAAATCTGGATTAAATTTTTTAGTTTCACTTTTCATTCCAATTATTGAAATTAAATCTAATAATAAAAATAAAAGATAATTATTAAAACCTCTTAAAAGAAAAACTTTTATTAACATCGGTAAAAATTTAATTAGTTTAAAAGCATAACCATTGAAGAGTAATCCAAAAAAAAACAAGAAACCATATTTTATAAGTTTAGCTGTTTTAGGCTTAAGATAATTTCTAGCGTAATAGTTTGGCAATAAGGTCAAGTACTCAAGTTTTTTTGGTTTAGTTTTTTGATTTGAGTTCCATGGATCAGGAAAAAAAAGTTTTAAATTTTTGTTTTCCCTGAATTTTGCATTCATAGGACCCCATATCAAAACTTTTTTGTTTTTATTAGCAAGAACATCCCAAATTTGATTTTGTTTTAAAAATATATCTTCTCCTAGATTATAGATTTTGTGGTATTTTGACTCAATTCCAACATTAATTGAAACATTTTGAACCCAAGGATCTAAATCTTTATTTTGAGTTTTATCATTCGTTTTTGTTAAATATTTTTTTCTTTTTAATATATTTATAATATTCTGACATTTAAATTTTTTTGCACCACGTAACAAATATTCGTAATTAAATTCATTTATATAAATTGATAATAGTTTTTTTTTATACATTAAAATTTTATTATAATTATCATTTACAATATCAACAGAAAATATTGTTAAATATCTCTAGTATCTGAAGATGCAATATATTGCAACAAAAGCGTCCTTTAATCTTATTTTTTTTCCTTCTTCAAACGATCTCCCATTATAATTTATAGGTACCTCAAATATTTTAATATTTTTAATTTTTGATATTTTTTTTGTTATTTCAATCTCAAATCCAAATGATTTTTCTTTAATTTCAATTTCTTTAATAATATCTGTTTTGAATGCTTTATAACCAGTTTCCACATCTGAAAAATTTATATTTGTTGTTAAAGAGGTAATGAAAGTTATTATTTTGTTGGCAACTTTATTTAAAAAATAGTGTAGTCTTTGGTAGCCGTCATTTACGAACCTATTTCCATAAACTACATCAGCTCCTAACTCTAAAAATGGAAAAATTAATTTTGAATAATCCTTTGGATCATATTCTAAATCAGCATCTTGAATTATTATTATATCACCCTTAACTCTCGATATGGATTGAGCAATAGCACTACCTTTACCTTGATTTTTAGAGGCAGTAATAAGACTATCATACAAATTTGGATTTTCCTTAAGTATCTCCAGAGTCCCATCATTAGAACAATCGTCAGAAACTATTATTTCTAAATCGATTGTTTTTTTTTGTTTATTTACTCGGTTTAAAATTTCAACAATATAGTCTTTTTCATTGTAAACTGGAATTATTATAGAAACTTTCATATTTTTATTAATAGACTAATTAATTTAAGTTTATATATATAAATCGAATATCAATTGTTTTATTTTAAAAATCAATTAATATTTAATTTAATTCAATATCAACCACAAAAATGTCAAAAAAAGAATTAATAAATTATAAAGAAAATTTAACTAAAATAATCGACAGTATAGATTTTTCTGAGATAAATTCTTTATCAGAAAAAATACTTAAAATCTGGAACGAAAAAAAAAAAATTATTTATTTGTGGAAATGGCGGAAGTGCTGGAAATGCAGTCCACATTGCAAATGATATGATTTATGGAATAGGAAACGGAAAGACTCCAGGTTTAGATGTAGAAGCATTATCTGCTAATTCATCAGTTATTACATGTTTGGCTAACGACACAGGGTATGAAAATATTTTTTCAAAACAAATTGAAGCCAAAGGTAAAAAGGGTGATTTATTAATTTGTCTTTCAGGTAGTGGAAATTCAAAAAATATAATTCAAGCAATTAAAAAAGCAAAAATTTTAGAAATCGATACTTTTGGCATTTTAGGATATACAGGTGGTGAGGCAAAAAAATTATTAGACAATTCTATTCATACAAAAATAGATGACATGCAAATCTCTGAAGATATGCAATTAATAATAATGCATATGTGTACAAGAAATATCATGTCAAATTTAAATAAGTAGTGAAAAAAAAAATTTTTTTAGTTATCGGAAGTAATTCTTTTTCTGGTTCTCATTTTGTAAATTACTTACTATCAAAAGGACACAAGACTATAGGGGTCAGTAGATCAAAAAAAATTAATGATTTATTTTTACCATTTAAAAATAATGTTAATTTTAAAAAATTTATATTTAAACCTTTAAATTTAAATAAAGAGAAAGATAACGATGAAATTATTACATTAATCAAAAGACATAAAGTTAATTATATTGTCAATTTTGCTGCTCAAGCAATGGTTGCTGAAAGTTGGCTGTACCCAAATGATTATTATAAAACAAATGTTTTATCTTTAGTTAATTTAACTAACAAATTAGTTAAAAAAAAATTAATTAAAAAATTTATACATGTATCTACTCCAGAAGTTTATGGAAATATTTCTGGAATGACTAAAGAAAATACATTTTACAATCCAAGCACGCCCTATGCAATTTCTCGATCATCTTTAGATATGCATTTAATGGCTTTGAATAAAAATTTTGATTTTCCTGTCGTATTTACAAGAGCTGCAAATGTTTATGGACCTCATCAACAGCTTTATAGAATTGTACCTAAGTCGATCATATGCGCATTGAATAGAAAAAAAATAGAACTTCACGGTGGTGGTAAATCTATAAGATCATTTATCTATATTACCGATGTTGCAGATGCTACTTATAAAATTGCTTTAAAATCTATACCAGGAAATATTTATCATATTTCGAGTAATAATTTAATTAGCATTAAAAACTTAGTTAAAAAAATTTTTAATTTTAATAATCTCAACTATAATAAATTTGTTAAGATTGTTGCAGAAAGACCCGGAAAAGATAAATACTACACACTTAATAGCAGTAAATTGAAAAAAGAACACAAATGGAAACCTAAAGTTTCATTAAATGAAGGTTTGCTAAAAACTCAAAAATGGATTAGTGAAAATCAAAGAAAAATAAACAAGCTTCCGCTGTTTTATGAGCATAAAAGATAAAAAAATTTTAGTTACCGGAGGGTGTGGATACGTTGGTTCAGTGCTTGTAAATAAATTGTTAAAAAAAGAGGCAAGCGTCGTAGTTTTTGATACTCAATGGTTTGGAAATTATTTGGAAAAAAATAATAAATTAGAAATCATCAAAGATGATATTAGAAATATTGATAAATACAATTTAACTGAATTTGATAAAATTGTTCATTTAGCTAATATTGCTAATGATCCTGGCGTTGAGTTAAATCCGAGCTTATCCTGGGAGGTAAATGTTTTGGCGTCTCACCAAATAATGGATAAAATTAACAATTCCTCTATTGATCAAATAATTTATGCTAGCTCTGGAAGTGTTTATGGCGTTAAAGAAGAAGAGAATGTCACAGAGGAATTAAGTTTAGTCCCTATTTCAACTTATAATAAAACAAAAATGGTATCAGAGAAAGTTTTACTTAGCTTTAAAGACAAGTTTAAGATTCATTGTATTAGACCAGCTACTGTATGTGGATTATCTCCTAGAATGAGATTAGATGTTAGCGTTAACATGCTTACTTTTCAAGCATTAAAAAATAAGGTGATGACTATTCATGGTGGTCAACAAGTTAGGCCTAATATTCATATTTCTGATTTAACAAATGCTATTATTCATTTTTTAGAAAATAAAAATATAGAAAGTGGAGTTTATAACGCTGGGTTTGAAAATTTATCAATTTTAGATATAGCAAATAGAGTCAAAGAAAAAGTGAAGTCCGAAATAAAAATTTTACCAGTAAATGATATTAGATCTTACAGGCTTAACTCAGATAAATTAATTAATACAGGATTTAAAAAAACCAGTAGTGTAAATGACGCTATTGATGAAATTGTAAAAAACTTTAATAATGGAAAATTAATTGAAAAAGATAGCTATTATACTGTTAAGTGGATGAAACATTTGAATATATAATGGGAAAAGAAATAGATTTATTAGTTAATTATCCAAAAACAAAAAGAGACCCTCTAAAGAGAGCTTTAGAAAAAACTGAAGAAGATAGAGCAATAGCAAGAAAATTTGGTAAAGAATTTTTTGATGGTGAGCGTAAGCATGGATATGGAGGCTTTACATATAATCCTAGATTTTGGCAACCAGTGATACCAACATTTAAAGAATATTGGAATTTAAATTCAAATAGTTCTGTTTTAGATGTTGGCTGCGGCAAAGGTTTTATGCTTTATGATTTAAAACTCTGTATTCCAGATATTAAGATTAAGGGTATAGATATTTCTCAATACGCAATCGAAAACTCAATTAAAGATATAAAAAAAGATCTTTTGGTTGCTAATGCAACTGAATTACCTTTTCCAGATAATTCTTTTGATATAGTGATTTCAATAAATACAGTTCATAATTTAGATTTAGAAAATTGTGGTAAGGCATTAAGAGAAATCCAGAGAGTATCAAAAAAAAACTCATTTATTACTGTTGATGCGTTTAGAAATAAAGAAGAAGAAAAATTGATGTATGCTTGGAATTTAACTGCCAAAACCATAATGTCAGTCGATGATTGGATCAAATTTTTTTCGAAAAATGGTTATAAAGGCGATTATTTTTGGTTTATACCATAAAAAGCTTTACTGTTCAAAAATTGAACGTTATAACGTTCAAAAATTGAACACTTGTATTATGTATTTTTATGGAAGACGATCAAGATCATTTTAATATTTTAAGAGAAATTCAGAAAAAACCTAACTCATCCCAAAGAGAATTAGCAAAAGAGTTAGGTTTTAGTTTAGGTAAACTAAATTATTGCTTAAAAGCTTTACAAAATAAAGGGCTCGTTAAAATTCAAAATTTTAAAAAAAATCCAAAGAAAATAAATTATTTATACATTTTAACACCAAAAGGAATTTCAATAAAAACAAAATTAACAATAAACTTTATGAAGAGAAAAATGAAAGAGTATGATCAATTAAAGTCAGAAATTTCAAAATAATTATGAGAGACAAAATTTTAATTAAACTTTTTGAACAAGTTTTAAGAACACGAAAGGTCGAAGAAGAAATAGCAAAAAGATATAAATTTGGTAAAATGAGATGTCCAACTCATTTATCTATTGGTCAAGAAAGTGTTCCGGCAGCACTATCCTTAATTATGAGAAAAAAAGATTTTGCTGTTAGTTCACATAGGGCGCACGCACATTTTTTAGCTAAAGGTGGATCATTAAAAAAAATGATTGCTGAAATTTATGGAAAAGAAACAGGATGTTCTCAAGGCAAAGGTGGATCGATGCATCTTATCGATACTAATTCGAATTTTATGGGATCGACAGCAATAGTTGGAAACACAATACCCATAGGGGTGGGTCTTGGTCTTTCTTCAATCATTAAAAATAAAAATCAATTTAGTTTTATTTTTTTTGGAGATGGAGCTATCGAGGAGGGAGTTTTTTATGAGTCAATAAATTTTGCGATTGTAAAAAAACTTCCTGTTATTTTTATATGTGAGAATAATTTTTATTCAGTTTATTCTCACTTGAAAGTAAGGCAACCAAAAAAAAGAGAAATTTACAAAATGGTCTCAGCTTTGGGTATCAGATCATTTTATAATGAGTCAGATGATCCATATGTGTTGTATAATTTTTTAAAAAGTAAAATTAATTTTTCAAATATTAACTCTGGGCCTTATTTTTTCGAATTTAAAAATTATAGATGGAGAGAACATTGTGGTCCTAATTACGATAATGATATTGGTTATCGGCAAAAAGAATTTGAGTTTTGGATGAGAAAAGACCCACTTTTGAAAATTAAAAATAGATTGAAATTTTTAAATAAAAAAAAGATTGAGTCGATAGAAAATAAAATTAAAAAAGAAGTATTAGATGCATTTAATTTTGCTGAGGTATCAAAATTTCCCAACCCTAAAGAAGCATATAAAGGAGTATATGCCAAATAATCTAATATCATTTTCTTCATCAATTAATGAAGCTTTAAAGTTTTCTATGAAAAAAGATAAAAATATGATTTGCTATGGCTTGGGTGTTACAGATCCTAAAGAAATTTTCTCAACAACAAGGGATTTAAAAGACATTTTTGGCCCCAAAAGAGTTTTTGATGTTCCCACATCGGAAAACGCTTTGACAGGTATATCCATCGGGGCTGCATTAAATAATGTAAGATCAGTAGTTTCTCATCAAAGATTAGATTTTTTTTTACTAGCGATGGACCAACTAGTTAATTCTGCAGCAAAATGGCACTACATGTTTGGATCCAAAGTTTCAGTTCCCATAACAATTAGGCTCATAATTGGAAGAGGCTGGGGTCAAGGACCAACACACTCCCAGAATCTTCAGTCATGGTTTAATCACATTCCAGGGTTAAAAGTTGTAATGCCAACCTTTGCGAATGATGCAAGAGATGTATTAATTTCTTCAATATTTGATCCTAATCCAGTTTTATTTTTAGAACATCGTTGGTTACATGAAAATAAAGAAGTTAAAAAAAAAATTGGAAATATAAAAAAAATAAAATCCAAAATATGCGCTAAAGGAAAAGATATAACAATTGTATCGACATCGTATTTAACAATAGAAGCATTAAGAGCTGCTGATTTTTTAAAAAAATATTACAATATTAGTACAGAAATAATTGACCTAATTTCAATAAAACCTTTAGATTTAAATACAATTTTAAAATCAGTGGCAAAAACAAAAAATTTAATTGTAGCTGACACTGGTTTTAGCACTGGCTCAATCGCTAATGATATTATTTATGAGGTAATGAGTTCAAATAAAAAAACTATCTTGAGATCTTTTCCTAAAAAAATAGCCATGCCAAATGTCCCAGAACCAACAAGTTATGGTCTAACAAAAAATTTTTATGTAAGAGCGAATAAAATTGCTGATGAGGTGTTAAAAATCTTAAACATAAAAAAAAATAAAGAATTAAATTTAAAAGAGCCAATCCCCCATGACGTACCTGGTAATTGGTTTAAGGGTCCTTTTTAGAATGAATTTAGATAGAGAAATAAAAATATTAATAAAAAATTATCGTAAACATTCTCCTGAAACTTTATTTTATAGAAAATTAAAGAAATCAATAGAGAAAAAAATTATTATTTACTTCCAAAACTATAAAAAACAAAAAAATTTAAAGTTAGGTAAAATTGCTACAATAAAGTTTCCTTTTTTTGAAATGGGAAATATTAATTCCTCACATTTATTTGGTATTGATGAACTTATTATTTTTTGTTTTTATTATTTGAACAAAAAAAATTATCTTAACTCATTAGATTTAGGAGCCAACATTGGTCTTCATAGTCTTATTATGACAAAAAATAAAATGAATGTTACTTGCTACGAACCAGATGATTTTCATATAAAACAAATGGTTAAAAATTTAAAAATTAATAATTGTTTTAAAAAGGTCAAAATTAAAAAAAAGGCGGTTTCGAATCATGGTGGAAAAGTAAAGTTTTTAAGAATTCTTGGTAATACAACAGGAAATCATATTGAGGGCTCTAAAAGAAAAGTTTATGGAAAAATTGAGAAGGAAATAGTTAATTGTGATAATTTTAAGAGTATTATCAAAGGAAACGATTTTATAAAAATGGATGTAGAAGGTGTTGAGGCAAAATTAATTTGCTCTACTAATTCTGAGCATTGGATCAATACTGATGCAATTCTGGAAATTGGCTCTTTTGCAAACGCAAAAAAGATTTTTAGTCATTGTAATAAAATAAGGCTTAATATTTTTTCTCAAAAAAAAAATTGGAAACAAGTTAATAAACTTAAAGATTTACCGAAAACATATAAAGAAGGATCTGTTTTTTTAACATGTAAAGATAATATGAATTGGATATCAAATTAATGAAAATTAAATTGTCAGATTATGTTATTTCATACTTAAAAAGAAAAGGAATAAAAACTTTTTTTGCAGTGTCAGGTGGAGCTTCACTTCATTTAATAAATTCAGTTAATAAAACAAAAGGCGTAAGATATATTTGCAATCATCATGAGCAGGCAGCAGCTTGTGCTGCAGATGGTTATGCAAGAGCAAAAAACCATTTAGGTTGTGCTATAGCAACCAGTGGTCCAGGAGCCACAAATTTAATTACTGGAATTGCCTCAAGTTATTTTGATTCTGTCCCTGTAGTGTATTTAACTGGACAAACAAGTTCAAAAAGAAGCTTTAAAGGTTCAAAAGTAAGACAAATTGGGTTTCAAGAAACAAATATTGTTGATATTGCAAAACCAATTACAAAATATTCGGTAAAAGTAGATGATCCTTATAAAATAAAATATTACCTTGATAAAGCAATTGAAATTTCTCTAAGCGATAGAAAAGGACCAGTCTTGGTTGATATTCCAGACGATTTTCAGTTTTCAATTATTGATACGAAGAAATTGATTGAAAAAAAAGTTTCTTTAAAAAAACAAAGAAAAAAGTTTTCTAATTTTTCTCAAGCAAAATCAAAAATTGAAAATTATATAAAAAAATCAAAAAGACCAGTACTTATCATGGGCTGGGGAGCAGTATTATCTAATACTTATAAAGATATACTTGAGTTCAGTAAAAGATATAATATTCCTTACTGCCTCACATGGGCGGTTTCACATCTTGGAGATTACAAGGATGATCTTTATTTTGGAACATTTGGAACCCATGGTAACAGACATTCAAACATAGCTTTGGAAAAAGCTGATTTACTTATCAGTCTTGGCACAAGAATGGATACTAAAGCTACAGGGAGTCCAGTTAAAAATTTTTCAAAAAATTCAAAAAAAATAATTTTTGACATCGATTTACACGAATTAGAAAAATTTAAGAAATTTGATCTTAAGTTTGACTTGATTATTCAAGATAATTTAAAAAATTTTTCAAAACAATTAAAACATTTAAAGATAAATAGATTCTCAAATACATGGAAAAAGCAAGTTTTAGAAATTAAAAATATAATGAAAAAATATGACGAAAAAGGAAGAAATTTCAGTGGGTTAAATCCATATAAATTAATGAATTATTTTTCAGATCTCTATAAAAAGAAAATGAATATCATTTGTGATACAGGTTGTATTGTTGCATGGATAAATCAGGAATTCAAATTTAACAAAAATATAAATTTGTTTCATGATTACAATAATACCGCAATGGGGTGGGCTTTACCTGCCTCAATAGGCTCTTACTTTTTTTCAAAAACTAAAACAGTATGCTTTGTTGGAGACGGATCTTTAATGTTTTGTTTAAATGAATTAGCTACAGTTCAAAAACATCAAATTCCAATAGTTTTATTTATTGTGAATAACAATGGATATTCAATGATAAGACAAACCCAGGACCAATGGTTTGACTCAGATTACTTTGCATCAGATAGCTCAGGTGGAATCAGTTTTCCGAACTTTCAATATATTGCGAGGAGTTTTAATATTGAATATAGGAAAGTGAAAAATTTAAAAGATTTAGATAAAATCAAAAATAAATTATTAAACAATACAAAGCCACTTATTGTAGATATGCAAATACCAGAGGAGGCGAGTGTAGTGCCTCAAGTAAAGTATGGATATCGAAATTTTGAAATGGAACCAATTATTCCATCAAAGGTGATGAACAAAATAATGAAAAAAAAATAAGATGAAAAAAATAACAAAAAAAAAGATTAAAGCTGCAATTCTAGTGAAGATCAAAAAACCACTGGTAATCAAGAAATTAGAAATGCCAAATATTGGCGATAAACAAGTTTTAGTAAAAATTTTTTATTCCGGAATTTGCCAAAGTCAAATAATGGAAATTGACGGTGGAAGAAATAATTACAAGTATCTTCCTCACATGCTAGGTCATGAGGCTTCAGGTAAGATAATCAAAATTGGCAGTAAGGTAAAAAAGGTAAAAAAAGGGGATGAGGTTATTTTGTCATGGATAAAATCCTCTGGAAAATCCTGCAATGGAGGTTTTATTAGAGATAGTAAACAAAATATTAATTATGGTCCAGTTACAACATTTTCTAATTACTCACTAATTTCAGAAAATCGAATTGTTAAAAAACCAAAATTTATTGACAGAAAATTAGCAACACTATTTGGTTGTGCTTTATCTACAGGCGCTGGAATGGTTTTAAAATATGGCAAAATAACAAAAGAAAAAAGAGTTTTAATTTATGGTCTTGGTGGTGTTGGTTTTTGTTCTTTAATAACTTTATTGGCATTAAATCACAAAAATATTTATGTTTATGACATAAATTTAAACAAATCTAATTTAGCTGAAAAATTTGGAGCAAAAAAAATTGATTTAAAAAAATTAAGAAAATATTCAAATTTTTTTGATATTTGTATTGAGACTTGTGGAAAAACAAAAACTATTGAAAACGGTATTACTTTAATTAAAAATTCAGGCAAGTTAATTTTCGCCTCACATCCTCCAAAAAATCAAAAAATAAAAATAAATCCACACGATTTAATAAAAGGAAAAAAAATAATTGGTAGTTGGGGTGGTTCTACTAACCCTGATAAAGATTTAAAATTGTATTTTAATGTAATTAAAAAAAAAATACCTTTATTTAATTTTTTGATTAGTAAAATTTATGATTTATCGGAAATTAATTTAGCTATTAAACAGATGCGAAAGGGAAATGTCATAAGACCATTGATAAAATTCACATGAAGAAAAAAAATAAAATTTTTGTATCTGGTAATTTTAATATACTTCACCCAGGACACATAAGACTTCTAAAATTTGCAAAAAGTTTGGGAAAAGTTTTAGTAGTTGGTGTCACATCAGATAAACTAGCAGGTAAAGCTGCTTATATTAAACAAAATCATAGAATAAATAATATTAAAAATTTAGATTTTGTCCAAAAGGTAATACTTGTCAGAAGCTTAAAATCTACAATACTTAATGAGAAACCAAATATAATCGTAAAAGGAAAAGAGTTTAGATATCAAACTAATGTAGAGGAGGAATTAACAAAAAAAATTAATGCGGAATTAGTTTTTTCATCAGGAAATATAAATTATTCATCAGAAAATTTACTTAAAAATGAACTTTTTGAAAATCAAATTAAATTTAATTTAGCAAAAGATTTTATAAAAAGAAAAAAAATAAATATACCTAAAATGATAAACAACATTAATAAGATAAAAAAACTTAGAGTTTGTGTAGTTGGCGATGTCATAATTGACGAATATATAAATTCGAACGTTCTTGGAGCTTCAAATGAAGAGCCCTGCCTTGTCTTAAATCCCATTTCTAGCGAAAAGTACATTGGAGGAGCAGGTATAGTAGCGAGCCATTTCAGCTCTTTGGGCGCTAAAACTTATTTATTTAGCTCAACAGGAAAAGATCAAAATAGTAAATTTATTGAAAAAGAGCTAAAAAAAAATAAGGTTAGATTTCATTTATATAAAGACATAATTCGACCAACAACTCTGAAACAAAGATTTAAAGTTAGAAATTCCTCATTAGCTAGAGTTAGTTATCTTTCTGAAGAGTTGATAAGTATTAAAGTTCAAAACAAAATTTTTAATAGTATTAAAAGAATAATAAAAAAAATTGATGTTTTGGTATTTTCAGACTTTAATTATGGATGTTTGCCACAAAATCTTGTTGATAGATTAATAAAAATCTGTAGGGAAAATAAAGTTTTAATCTCTGCTGATAGCCAATCCTCTTCTCAAATAGGTGATATTTCAAGATTTAAAAATACAGAGCTTATTACACCAACAGAAAAGGAAGCAAGGATTAGTCTAAAAAGCAACAATGATGGTTTAGTTGTTTTAAGTACTAAATTACAAAAATTATCAGGATCAAAAAATATTATTCTCACACTTAATGCAGAGGGAATTTTAGTTTTTAATATGAAGAATAAAAAAGAATATAGCGTCGATAGATTGCCTGCTTTAAATAATAACCCAAAAGATGTTTCTGGAGCGGGAGATTCACTCTTAGTAATGAGTACTGCCTTTTTAGCAATAAAATCAAATATTTGGGAAGCTGCTTTAGCAGGTACATTATTTGCTTCTTTACAGTCTTCTACGATAGGAAATCAGCCAATAAAATTTTCTGAAGCAAAAAAATTAATGAAAAAACTACAAAAATGAATGCACTAATATTAGCTGGAGGATATGGCAAAAGATTAAAAAAATTTACTAAGCATACACCCAAATGTTTGCTTCCAATAAAGGGGGTACCTTTATTGGATTTATGGATAAAAACTTTATTATCACTAAAAGTAAGTAAAATATTAATAAATACTCACTATAAGTCCGAACAGGTAAAAAAATTTATAAACAATCAAAAATATAAAAAAAAAATTATTTTGAAACATGAAAAAAAATTACTCGGAACAGGTGGAACTATTTATAAAAATATAAATTTTCTAGAAAAAAGTGAAGCTCTAATACTTCACGCTGACAATTATACTAAAGACAATCTTAAATCATTTATAGATTTTCATAAAATAAAAACAAAAAAAAAAAATGATTTTATCTATACTTGCTTTTAAATCTAAAAATTTTCGAAATGAGGGAATTTTAAAAATCAATAGAGAAGGTATTTTAAAAAATATTTATGAAAAGAAAAATAAAAAATATGGAAATTTAGCAAATGGCGCAATTTATCTTTTTAATAAAAAAGGGTTAAACCTATTTAAAAAAAAATATGATAACAAAAAAGATTTTACAAAAAGTTATCTTAAATATTTTATAAATAAATCTGCGGTGTATAAAACAAAAAAAATTTTTGTAGATATTGGAACTGAAAAAAATTATCGAAAATTTGTAGAAAAAAAATGAATTTATTAAAAAAAATATTTTTAATTGTTTATTATCTTTTTTTAAACATAAAAAATTATGTAATTTTTTGTATTATTATTTTTTTATTTAAATTAAATATATATGTTCGTTTTTTTGATAATTATTATCATTTATTGATTTTTCAATTAAATCGAAAGAATAAAATTAAATTATCAAAAAATTTATCTTATTTTTTTCTCGTAAAAAAATCAAAAGATATATTTAATACATACTTTCTTCATGCCTTTTTTTTAAATAGGGGAGATATTTATACCTCACTTAAACTTCAGAATTCATTTACTGAATATCAGAAAATGTTAAAAAAGATTTTAAAAATTGATGATACCATAATAATTTCCCCAAATTATTATAAAAAATTAGGACACTTTGCATCCATAAGTTTATTTATAAAAGCAATTAAATTAGGTTTAATTAAAGAGAAAAAAATTTTGATAATTGGACCTAAATCAAACTATAATCAAGTTATCTTAGAAAAATTTCTTAATTTTAAAGAAGTAAAATATCTAGATCAAAATAATCTTGAAAAAAATATAAAAGAAAACATTGATATTTTGAATAAATCTTTAGACTTTCATGAAGTTGAGGGAAAAATTTTAGATTTTATTCAATTTTTAAATTTGATCAACAAGTTGTGGAAAAGAAAAAATAAAAATAATTTTTTTACTTATTCCAAGAAAGAAGAAAAAAATGCAAATCTTTTTTTTAAAGATATTGGTATTAATTTAAATAAAAATTGGTATGTTTTATTACATGTTAGATCAACACCAGATGATAATTTTTCTCATAGAAATTCAGATATAACCAATTTTAGAAAAGCTGTTGAGTTTATTATTTCTAGAGGTGGGTTTGTCGTAAGAATTGGCGACAAAAGCATGAAAAAACTAGAAAAGACAAAAAATTTGATTGATTTAACTGATCATCCAAATCAATCAGATTACCTATTATCTCTTTATCATAATTCAAAGTTTTTGATGACTGGAATTTCAGGCCCGGGTTTTATGACAACTTTATTTAAAAATCCGTGTTTACATGTTGATGTTAATCAAATGTATGAAATTGTTGGCAAAGAATATGATTATTGTTTACCAAGAATGTTTTTTCAAAAAGGTAAAATCTTAAGTTTAAATAAGAGGATAAAATCAGAATTAGGAAAAAATTTATCTTTAAGCTTTTTGAAGGAGCTCAAAATTATATCTTTACCTAATTCAGAAAATGAAATTTTAGATGCGACAAAAGAAATTTACTTCGATGTAGTTGAAAATAAAAAATTCAAAGATAGTAAATTGAGAAAGTCTGCGAAAAAAAATTTTATTAATAATAACTTAACTGCTTTTAATATTTCTAAAATTATAGAAAAAAAATATAAAAACTTTTTTGTTAACCAAGATTAAAAAATTATGAAAACTATAATTATTGGTGGATTTAGTGGAATAGCCCAGGAGATCATCAAATCTCTCGAAAAGAGACAAAATGAAATTGTTTATACTTTTAATGACACTTATCAAAAAAAGTTTAAAAAATTTAAAGGATATAAGTTAGATATTTCATCAATTGAAAGTATTGATGATTTTTCAAAAAAAAAAGATGTAAAAAATTGGGATAATTTAATCGTAATGCCCGCTACCCTAAAACCCATAGGGTTATTTGATGAGGTTAATGCAGCAGATTGGTCCGCCTCAGTGGATTTAAATTTTTCAAATCAAATGTATTTAATAAATAAATTATACAGAAAACGAAGAGTTTCAAATAAAAATAAAACAATAATTTTATGGGCTGGCGGTGGTACAAATAAAGCTACCAAGTATTATTCTGCATACACTATTAGTAAGATTGCACAAATCAAAATGGCTGAATTACTAGATTATGAAATGATAGACACAAAAGTTGTAATTTTAGGGCCGGGATGGGTCAAAACAAAAATGCATCAAGAAACTCTAAAAAATAAAAAATATTCTAGAGAAAATTTTTTCAGAACTGAAAATAGATTTAAAGAAAATAATTTTGTGAAGACCAAGGAAATAGTAAAATGCGTTAATTCAATTATAAATTCAAACAAAATAGAAACAGGAGGTAGAAACATAAGTATAGAATTTGATAAATGGAAAAATAAAGATTTTTATAAAATATTATCTATTGATGAAAATATGTATAAATTAAGAAGGGATTTTAATGATTTTAATTTTAAAGATCTAAATTTTAATATTCAAAATTTAATTATATTTCTCTCAAATAATACAAATATGTATGTTTATAAAAGTATTTTTTTTAATTTTTTTCAAAGGTTAATCAATCTTAAAACTTCAATAGAATTGAAAAAGAATAGATCATTAAGATTATTCGATTACAGAATCAAATTTCCCAAAAATGAAATTACAGAAAATGATATTAAAAAAAATTTGAGTTTATATGATTTTTTAATTTTTCATTTTTATAATCTAAATAGAAATAAATTTCAAAGAATATTGGAATTAGGTGTGAATTCTGGGTTACATTCTTATTTTTTGATAAAAAATAAAATTACGATCAAATCACTAGAAGTAGAATTAGATAAATATAATTATGCAAAAAAATTTTTAAATTTAAATAAAATTAATCATAAAATTATAAAAAAAGAAAAAAATAAATTAGAAAATGATATCCAAAATTTTGATTTAATAAAGATTGAGTCAAAGCTTTATGAAAGTTATTTTTTAAATAATTTTAATAAATTTAATTTAAATAAAAATAATATTCTAATGAAAATTAGTTCCTTAGAAACACAAAAAAAATTTTGGAAAATTTTTAAGGGCAAGATGCAGCGAATAAAATCACAGAAAACTGGTTGGAAAAATATTACAAAAATAAGTGACGTCCCTTCAAATTACAATGAAGGATATTTATTTATATTAAAGAGATATTAAATTATGAAAACTTTTAGATTAATAATAAATATAATTCCAAAAGATTTTAGAAATAAATCAAAATATTTACTTTTCTTATTTTTTTTAGCATCAATATTTGAAGTTTTAAGCATTGGGGTCTTCCTTCCATTATTGACTGAGTTAACTAGCTCCAATATTGAAATAATTCAGAAATTTAAAATACTCATTTTAGATTTTTTTCCTAACTTAAAATTGTTTAGTTGGATTTATATCTTTTTAATTTTAATAGTAGTGGTATTTCTAATCAAAAATTTGATTTTATCATATATCGTTTATTATCAAAATAAATATATACAAGATTTAACTGTAAATCTTTCTTCAAGGTTATTGGAAATTTATCTTAATCAAAAATTTGTCTTTCACAAAATGAACAATTCATCAAAACTAATTAGGAATATAAATATCGAAATTGCAGGATTTATAGCTTTTTTTACAAACATATTAAAATCAATTTCAGAGTTAATATTTTTATCAGCTGTAATAATATTTCTTATTCTAGTTAATCCGCTGATTACTATAACGGTAATATTTCTTTTCTCCTTTTTATCTTACATAATTAATCTATATACTAAAAAAACTTTGGATAAATTGGGTTCAATTAGACTTAAATTTTCTGATACAGCTATAAAAAATTTACAACAAAGTTTAGGCGCCATTAAAGAAATAAAAATCGGAAATCTAGAAAATAAATTTATTTCAATATATAAATTTGCCTGTTTAAAAATTGCATCCGCAATATCTTTGTATTCAACTCTTCAACAAATACCAAGATTAATTTTTGAGTTTTTTATAGTATTTATAGCCTGTTTTATTTTATTAGTTACCTTTAAAGAATTTGATAATTCCTATGTTCTGACATTAGTAGGTATTTATACCTTAACAGCAGTAAAAACTGCCCCATCTGTAGTAAAAATTTATTTAGCAATCCAGCAAGCAATCTTTTATTTCCCAGCAGTAAATGTATTAAATAAAGAAATTAATTTAAAATTCAAAAAAAATAATCCTCAAAATAATTTTTCTAAAAAAAATTATTTTGGTAAAAAAATAACTTTAAAAAACGTATCATTTAAATATTCAGGCACAAAGTATAGTTCACTTAAAAAAGTATCTTTTGATATTAAAAAAGGAGAAAAAATAGGGATAATTGGTGAGAGTGGGTCAGGAAAATCTACTCTGGTTGATTTAATAATGGGTTTAATTGAACCTTCCACCGGTAAAATTGAAATTGATAATTTTAATCTACAAAAAATAAAAAATTTTTGGCAAAGTATGATTGGATATGTTCCACAGAATATATATTTGATGGATGATACAATTCAAAAAAATTTAATTTTATATAATGAGAAAAATTTTGATAAGAAAAATATTTTGGAAGTTATAAAAAAGTCTAATCTTGAAAAAACAATAAAAAATCTCCCCAAAGGATTAAGCACAGTAATTGGTGAGAGAGGAGGCAGATTATCTGCTGGTCAAAGACAAAGAATAGGAATTGCTAGAGCACTTTATCGTAATCCAAAATTATTAATCCTGGATGAGCCCACTAGTTCATTGGATAAAAGTAACGAAAAATTAATTATTGATGAGATAGGTAGAATTAAAGATATTACTCTAATTGTTGTTACGCATAACGAAAAAATTTTAAAGAGATTCGACAAAATAATTTCACTCAAAGATGGAAGAGTTAAAAAAATGAAAATTTATAAAAAATGAAAAAAAAAAAGTATAAGATTGCATTTTTAGATAGAGACGGAGTTTTAAATAAAAATATAAATGGTGGATATGTTGGATATCCGAAAGATTTTAGGTGGGTTAATGGAGCAATCAAATCAATAAAATTTTTAAAAAAAGAAGGTTTTAAAATAATTGTAGTTACGAATCAGTCAGGTGTAGCTAGAGGTTTTTTTTTAAAAAAGGATGTTGAAAATTTACATAGTTATATGAATAAAATTTTGAAAAAAAATTTTACTAAAATAGATAACTTTTTATTTTGTCCTTATCATGTTGATGGAAAAATCAAGAAATTTAAAAAGAGAAGTAACTTAAGAAAACCAAATAATGGGATGTTTAGAATTGCTGCTAAAAAATATAATATTGATAAAGAAAATTCTTTTATGATTGGGGATCAAATCACTGATATGCAGTTTGCAAAAAAAAGTGGGATAAAAGGTTATTTTTTCGATGAAATCAATCTTATGAAATTTATAAATAGGAAAGT
>MDTD01099952.1_pt1 | contig 21395 bp, 18 predicted proteins | sample 811221 | NCBI WGS metagenome assembly MDTD01 (sample SAMN05326646, study PRJNA326480) | marine metagenome | isolation source: seawater | place: Pacific Ocean: South West | collected 2011 | reverse complement strand
TAATATCGGAGCGATACTCTTCTTTTTACCAGGTTATGGAATTACATTAAATAATATTGAAGAGGCCACAAAAGCTGCAAAAGAAAGGGCATTACATTTAAATAAATTAAAAGAAAAAAAGGGCTGCTAAATTAATGGGCACCTGGTAACAGAGCACCCCTTAATGTATAATAATTTCTAACAGAAGGAGTCGAAATGGTTACAGTAATGATAGCTTTAGGGATACTTTACGCAATTAGCAGTTAAATGTTTCTGGGGTCTGGGGCACCTGGCAACAGAACGCCCCCTATTTTTGCTTTAAATTTTTATAAATAAATCCGTAAATTATGAAATTAATAACTATGAGCGATATACCAAGATATATTTGAATTTCAGCAGTTAAACCCTCAGGATAAATAATTGGAAAAAGATAGTTGTTGATAAAATCATTAGAATAAGTTGTTAACTCTCCTTTATACAAAAACCAATTTTCTAGAAAAGTTAATGGGCAAACAGAATTTGTTAGTTCTATATAAATTCCCCATAATAACGCTGGGAGGTGAATATAAATGATTTTAGAAAAAATAAAAAAGAGCAAACCACCAAAAATAACAAATAAGATAAAAATTAAATGTGCAATTAAAGTAAGATTTGCAAACAATTCGTACATTCAATATATTAACTAAAATCATAGGCATCTGACAACAGAACGCCCATTCTTAATTAAAATATAAATTAATTAAACCTATAAAATAAATACTAGCTAGACCTGTATTTAACGCAACTAAAGATTTTTCATTCCACAACCAAGAGACTATTGCTAAACCACTGTTACCTATTAGAAAAATATAACAATATAAAGGATAAAATCCTAAGGCCGCTGTGATAGCCCCAGCAAGTATAGTTAATGTTGAACACCAAGCCCAAAATTGATGTGGCTTAGGCTTTAATTTTTTCATTTTATAATTTAATTAAAAAATATATTTATCTGCCATATAGATAACTATACCAACTGCGACACCTAATAGTATCCAATGATAATTTTTTTTCATTATGCCACAAATTTCTTTAAATTTGGTTTAAAATAATTTGGTCCTTTCATCACTTTACCATACTCGTTATAAATCGGTTTGCCATCTTCACCTAATTTACTCATATTTGAATTTTGAACTTCTTCAAAACATTTATCTAAATTTATTCCAAAGGCATGCCCTGCACCATAAGTTACGTATAAAATATCTGTTAAAGCATCTGCTACCTCTTTAATATCTTTGTTATTTATTGCATCTTTAAATTCTTCTAATTCCTCTCTAATTAACTCATATCTTAAAGAAGTAATTTTTTCGCTTGGAAATTCAGCTTTTTCTTTGACCTCCTGGCCAAAAGTTTTCATAAATTTTTTAACACTTTCAAAATTGCTCATTTTTGATCCTTTATGTTTTATAATTTTATAATAAAGGTGTATTATAACAATGAATCAAAGATGAAATACAGAACAGAATTTGACAGTATTGGAAAAATAAGAGTCCCTGGTGATAAGTATTGGGGAGCATCAACTGAAAGATCAAATAAGTATTTTAATATAGGAGATTTTTTAGTAAGGCCTTTAGTTATCCACTCAATTGCAATAATTAAAAAAGCTGCAGCAATTGTGAATTCTAGAAATGGAGATTTAGAACCAAGACTAAGTAGATATATTATAAAAGCTGCAGAGGAAGTTATAAAAGGAAAACACGATAATCATTTCCCACTAAAAGTATGGCAAACTGGTTCGGGAACTCAAACTAATATGAATGTAAATGAAGTTATTGCAAATAGAGCGATACAAATGATGGGTGGTAAGATGGGTAGTAAAAAACCCATTCATCCAAATGATCACGTGAATAAATCGCAATCAACAAATGACGTTTTTCCCACTGCTATGCACATTGCTATAGCCATCAAGGCAAAAGAAAAACTCTTACCATCTTTAAAACTATTGGAGAAAGAATTGGCAAAAAAAACGAATGAATTTAAAAAAATTGTCAAAATTGGAAGAACTCATTTGCAAGACGCTACGCCATTAACTTTAGGTCAAGAATTTTCTGGTTATCATACTCAATTAAAAAAATGCATAATTAGAATTGAAAACGCTTTAAAGGAGATTTACTATTTAGCGCAAGGCGGAACTGCTGTTGGTACAGGTTTAAATACCAAAAAAAACTTTGATAAAAAGATTATAAAAGAGATAAGTAAAATTACAAAATTACCTTTTAAACCCTCTTTGAATAAATTTGCATCTTTAGCAGCCCATGATGAAATTGTGAATTTTTCTGGCACGCTAAATACCACTGCTGTCTGTTTGATGAAAATAGCAAACGATATTAGATTTTTGGGCTCTGGTCCGAGGGCTGGTTATGGAGAGCTAATTCTTCCATCTAATGAACCAGGATCTTCTATAATGCCGGGAAAAGTAAATCCTACTCAGTCAGAGGCAGTTACAATGGTTTGCGTAAAAGTAATTGGAAACCACAATGGTATTACAATGGCGGGATCTCATGGACATTTTGAATTAAACGTTTTCAAACCTCTAATAGTTCATAATATTTTGCAATCAATAGAAATAATGAGTGACTCTTCTAAAACTTTTGCACTTTATTGCGTAAAAGGAATTAAAGCTGATAAAAAAAGAATTAAACATCTTTTAGATAATTCACTAATGCTTGTTACAGCTTTAGCACCTAAAATTGGTTATGACAAAGCAGCTGAAGTTGCAAAAACTGCTTATAAAAATGGAACTACATTAAAACACGAAGTAATTAAAGCAGGTCTTATTAAAGAAAAAGAGTATGATAAAATTATGAGCCCAATTAAAATGACAAAGCCATTGTAAATTAAGAGATTTCTATAATAAAATTCTTTATCTTTCTTATATCAAAAATATTTATAAAATTTTGATTAAAAATAATTGTTTCAAAAGATTTTTTGAAATAATCAAGATCTTCTTTAGAAGCTTTATAAGCTTGATTTAAAAAGATATCTTTAAAATTTATTTTATTATTTAATAAATTGAGATAACCACTGGTTTTTAATTGAAATGATTCATTTTTACTTTTATTTTTAATTGAAAAACTTTTTAAAAGATTTTTTTTATCATCTGACGAGATTAAACAATCAAAATATAAAATTGGAAATTCTTGTAACAGGTCTACATCACCACTACACTTAAAAATATTTTTAGAAATCAAAATTTTTTTATTGTATGATAATCTTCCATAAGCTAAACTTAAGTTCATTGTTAGTTCATCAATTATATTTCTACTAAGTTTATCTGACTTATAACTAATCTTATTTTTAATATTTAGTCTTTTGATTAATTCTTTTGAAGATAAAATTTTATTTAAATCAAAATTTTCGAATAAATCTGCATTTATCTCTTGAATATCTATTCGAGAGTCCAGGTAAAAAAAAGGATTATATTTAATTATAGTATTGATTTTAAAAGATAGATCTTTGCTTCTGTAATTTGAATTATAAATTTTAAGAAAATTTGTGTCAAAATCGAAATTTAACTTAAGATGTGAATTTAGAAATTTTGATTTTAAAATACCTTTTTTTACAGATTGATTTTTTGTATCGATAAAAATTATATCTGCATTAATTCCTGTTTTCAGCAGTTTAAAATTTATTAAGCTAAAATCATCATTAATAATTATTTTGAATTTTTTATTAAACAATTTTCCTTTGACCTGATTTTTTTTATAACCGTAATTAGAAAAACTAATATTTTTTAAATCAATTAAATCTTTTTTTTGTTTTTTTATTTTAATATCTAAATCAGATACTGAAAATTTTTTATCTAATTCAAGAAAACTTTTTATAAAAATTTTAAAATTAGAATCTTTGAGAAAGAGAGTGTTGTTTTTCAGAATGATTTTTTTTATTTCAAAATTTTCAAAATTATAAATATTGACAAGTTTCGGGTAAATCTTAAAACTTTTAGCTGAAAAATTTAATAAATCAGTTTCTAAATCAAATTTAGTATTATTAATTTCTAAGTGAGGTATAGGGAAAGGATTATATTTTATATTTTCATAATTTTTAATATCAATATTGTAACTTTCAAGAACATGTTTTTTAATGATGTTATCTTTTTTTTTATAGTCAATAATATGTGGAATAAACAAAAATAAAATTATTGAGAGAAAAAAAACTGCAAATAGATACCTTAAAAAAAATATAAATTTAAACAGTGTTGAATATTTACTGTGAATTCTTTTAAAAAATTTATTTATCATTTTTTTTATTTTTATAACTAGTATATAAATGAAAATTCTAATTTATGAATAACATAGATAATTTAATTAAAAACCTTAACAAGGAACAAAAAGAAGCTGTTCTTAGCACGGAAGGACCAAATTTGATTGTGGCTGGTGCTGGCTCAGGAAAAACAAGAGTGCTCACTACCAGACTGATACATATAATTAATGAAAAGAAGGCATGGCCTAATCAAATATTATGTGTGACTTTTACAAACAAAGCTGCAAAAGAGATGCAAAATAGGGTAATGCAATACATAAAAGGAAGTTCAAATGCTATTCCTTGGTTAGGCACATTCCACTCTACAAGTGTTAAATTTTTGCGCAGGCATGCTGAAGCACTGGGCTATAAAAGTAATTTTACAATTCTTGATACCGATGATCAAAAAAAATTAATTAGAAATATAGTAAAAGCTGAGGACCTAGATGCGAAAAAATTTTCTCCTCAATTAATATTGTATCATATTGATCAATGGAAAAATAAAGGTTTTTTACCAAAGGATGTTAAATTAGAAAAATCAGGCTCGATAATGAAATCAATTTTAAAAGTTTATGAAGTCTATCAAAATAAAATGAAAGATTTAAATGCATTCGATTTTGGAGATTTAATATTATTCTGCGTCAAACTCTTCGAAGAAAACAAAGATATTAAAGAAATTTATAATAAAAATTTTAAATATATTTTGGTTGATGAGTTTCAAGATACTAATTTCATTCAAAATAAATGGTTAAATTTATTAGTAAATAGAGATCAAAATATTTGCTGCGTTGGAGATGATGACCAATCAATTTATAGTTGGCGAGGTGCTGAAATAAAGAATTTTTTAACTTTCGATCAAATTTATAAAAATTGTAAAGTTTATAAACTGGAGCAAAATTATAGATCTACAAAAAACATACTTGAAACAGCTTCAAATTTGATTTCGAATAATACAAATAGAGTTGGAAAAAAATTATGGTCTTCAGCCAATCAAGGTGAGCTTGTAAAACTTAATTGTTACAGGACAGGAAAAGAGGAAGCACAAGGGATAAGTGATATAATTGAGCAAAAAATAAAAAAAAAATATTCTTTAAATGATGTCTCTATATTAGTGAGAGCAATTTATCAAACTAGAGAATTTGAGGAAAGATTTCTACAGTTAGGAATAGGTTATAGAGTATTAGGTGGTATTAAATTTTACGAAAGAGCGGAAATAAAAGATGCCATTTCTTACTTAAGAATTATTAATCAAAAATTTGATGATCTGGCATTGGAGAGAGTTATTGGGGCCCCGAAAAAAGGTATTGGAGAGAGTACTTTAAATCAAATTTATAAATTTGCCAAATCTAACAAACTATGCCTAGAGGACTCTATTATTAAAATTATAGAAGTTGGAAATTTTAAGCCAAAAATTAAAACTACATTAAAACAATTAATAAATATGATTCAAAAATGGCGAAATGATTCATTAAAAATGAAACATTTTGATTTATTAAAGTTAATGCTTGATGAGTCAGGATATTCAGTGATGCTAAAGAATAAAAAAGATTTAGAGAATGAAAATAGATTAGAAAACTTAAAAGAATTGCTAAGAGCTATGCAAGATTATGAAAATTTGCAAAGTTTTTTAGAACATGTTGCTTTAGCTACTTCTATTGATCAAGAATGGGAGGGAGCAAAAATAAATTTAATGACTATGCATGCCGCTAAAGGTTTAGAGTTTGATGTCGTCTTTTTGCCTGGTTGGGAGGAAGGTTTGTTTCCTCATCAAAAATCTCTAGAGGAAAAAGGGGATTTTGCTTTAGAAGAGGAAAGAAGATTAGCCTACGTCGGTATCACAAGAGCTAAAAAAGAGGCTTACTTATCTTTTGCAATGAAAAGGGCCTACCATGGAGATTGGATGGATACATTGCCCTCAAGATTTATTAATGAAATTCCTGATGAAAGCGTTGAAAAAAATGAAATAGGAATTAATGAAAGAGATGATTTTGATTTTAATCAAGATAATTCAATTGAATTTGATGAAGAATATAGAAGCCCCGGGTGGGATAGATATAAAAAAAATAAATTACTTAAATGGAAAAAATAAGAAAGCTTAAAAAACTTTTTATTAGAGAACAAATTGACGGATACTTAATACCTAAAAATGATGAATTTTTTGGAGAATATGTTCCTCAACACAACGATAGATTAAAGTATATTTCGGATTTTTCAGGTTCACATGGTTTTTGTTTAATACTTAAAAATTATAGTTATTTATTCGTTGACGGCAGATATACCCTGCAAGCTGATAAAGAGAGTGGAAAAACTTTTAAAGTTATTACTTTTCCAGATAAAATGCCTAATGATATCATTAAAAATAAAAATTTAACTATTGGCTTAGATCCAAAATTATTTACTAGAAAAATCTTAATAAATTTTTTTCAAAGAAATATATGTAAATTTAAACTATTGAATAATAATCTTATAGATGAAATTTGGAAAAGAAAAATTAAAAAAAAAAATTACAAAATATACAAATTGCCAAATTCCTCTGTAGGTCAAGATTACAGAATTAAAATAAATAAAATTATATTTTCACTTAAAAAAAATAATGCAAACTACATATTTATAACAGCTAGTGAAAACAATGCCTGGCTTTTAAATATAAGAGGATGTGATAATGAATTTACGCCTATTCCTCATTGCTACATTCTCATTAACAACAAAAGAGAAATTATTTTTTTTTGTGATTTAGAAAAAATTACAACCTCTTTTAAAAGAAACTTTTCAAAGATTAAATTTGTAGATATAAAATCAACTTCTAGTTATCTAGCAAAAATAAGTAAGAAAAAGTTTATTATTGACAAAAATACTTGTTCAATTTTCTTCGAGAGTATTATTAAGAAAAAGAATAAAATATTAGATTTTCAAGATCCTATTTATAATTTTAAAGCAATTAAAAATAAAAAAGAAATTGAAAATATAAAAATGGCTCATTTTTTTGATGGTGTAGCTTTAACAAAGTATCTAATTTGGCTAAAAAAGAATTTTAATAAAAGAAAAATTACAGAATTAAGCGCCTCACAAAAACTTTTTGAGTTAAGAAAAAAAAATAAAAAATTTAAATTTTTAAGTTTCCCTACTATTTCTGGAACAGGTCCTAATGGTGCAGTTATTCATTATAGAGCATCACCAAAAACAAATAGAGTTTTAAAAAATGGTGATATTTATTTAGTTGACTCTGGCGGCCAATATGAATTTGGAACTACTGATGTCACTAGAACTATTTCATTAAATAATTCAAGTGAAAGAGTTAAAAATATTTTTACGAGAGTTCTTAAAGGACATATTGCTGTTGCAACTTTTAAGTTAAAAAAAAATGTTTCAGGCTCAAAAATTGATATTGAGGCAAGAAAATTTTTAAAACAAATAGGTTTGAATTACCCTCATGGAACTGGCCACGGTGTTGGATACTTTTTAAATGTACATGAAGGTCCTCAAGCGATTTCAAGAAATAATTACGTTAAATTACAACAAGGCATGGTTGTTTCAAATGAACCTGGATATTACAAAAAAAATGAATTTGGTATAAGGATTGAAAACCTTATTTATGTAAAAAAAAAAAAATAATAAAAAGTATTTTGAAAATTTTACTTTGGCTCCGATAGATAAGGATTTGATAAATCAAAACATGTTAAATAAAAAAGAAAAAATGTGGCTTAATAACTATCATAAAAGAGTGTATGACATGCTCAAAAGTTCTATGAATAAAATGGAAGTTATCGAGCTTAAAAAAGCTTGTTCAGCTTTTTAAAATTTTATTCCATTCTTCCTCAAAAATAATTTTTATTCTAAGCTCATTCGCTTGATCAATTTTTCTTTTTGTTGGTTTAGAATCACCAACAACTAAGAAATCTAATTTCTTTGATATTGAACCTAAAACCTTACCACCATTTTTTTCAGCTATAGCTTTTGCTTCTGATCTACTCATGTTTTTAAAACCACCTGTAAACATTATTTTCTTATTTGAAAATTTGCCATCGGAGTTTTTTACTAAATAATCCTGAATTTTTAATTTTTTTATTAAATTTTGAACTATCTTTAAATTTATCTCTTTGGAAAAGAAGTTGCTAATTGATTGAACTTGGGTTGCGCCTATACCATCTAATTCAACTAAGTTTTTAAGTAATGGATTTCTTTTTTTGAAATCAAATATATTTGTAAAATTTTTAATAGTTTTGAAAAACCCTGCAAGAATTTTAGCATTTTCTTGCCCAATATGTCTGATACCAATTGAAAAAATAAATTTATCTAATTGTATCTTTTGAGATTTTAGAATAGCTTTTTTAAGATTATTTATTGAAAGATCGCCCCAACCTTCTAAACTTTTTATTTTATCATAATTTAACTTAAAAATATCTGCAGGTTCTTCAATTAATTTTAAATCCCAAAATTGATCGATAACTTTTTTACCTAAACCATCTATGTTAAAGGCTTCTTTCGAAACAATATGTTTTAATTTTTCTTTAGCAATGTACTTACATTCATATCCTCTTGTACATCTTCTTACAGCATCCTGTTTTTTAGTACTTTTGCTAAATTCTTTTTTAGTAACAGCTCCACACAAGCATTTAGTCGGAAATAAAAATTTTTTTGAATTTTTATCTCTTTTAGATATATCTACTGAAACTACCTGTGGAATAACATCACCAGCTCTTTGAATTTCAATTGTGTCACCTTTTCTTATATCTTTTTTATTAATTTCATCTTCATTGTGAAGTGTAGCATTAGAAACAACTACTCCTCCTACTGTGACAGGCTCTACTTTAGCGACGGGTGTAATTGCTCCTGTTCGTCCTACCTGAATGATAATTTCTTTTATCTTGGTAACTGCTTTCTCTGCAGAAAATTTGTAAGCTATAGCCCACCTTGGAAAGCTAGAAGTGTTACCGAGCCTTTCTTGTAGTTTTAAATCATTAACTTTAAAAACTAGGCCATCAATATCATAATCTAGTGAAGATCTCAGACTATCTATTTCAGTGTGATGGTTTTCTATTTCTTCAATGCCTGTTACTTTTTTTGAAAGCGGATTGGTTTTAAAACCCCATTTACTAATTTTGTTTAAAAAATCATACTGTGTCTCAAACTTCATAGGATTTACTGCTCCAAAACCATAAGCAAAATATTTAAGGGGAATTTTTTCTGTTTGTTTAGGATCTTTTTGTCTTAAAGATCCCCCAGCTGCATTTCTTGGATTAGCAAAATCATCTTTTATTTTAGCAAAATCTTTTTTGCTTATGTAGATCTCGCATCTTACCTCGAGTAATTCTGGTACTTCTTCAAAGTCAATTTTTTTTGGGATTTCTTTTATCGTCTGGAGATTAAGTAAAATATCCTCTCCAGTAATACCGTCCCCTCTAGATAAACCATTAGTAAGTATACCTTTTTTATAAACTAGAGTAGCAGAAATTCCATCTATCTTTGGCTCTGAAAAAAATTCTAAGCTTTTATTTTTAAAATTTAAAAAATTATTAATTTTTTTTATAAAATCCTCAATATCTTCTCTTTCGAATGCATTAGATAAAGACAACATTGGTTTAAGATGTAAAATTTTTTTAAATTTATTAGAAGGTTTTGCTCCAATAATAGTTTCAATTTTAATAGTTTGTTTTAAAAAAGGATATTTTTTTAGCTGCTCAAGTGTTTCTTTTTTTATTTTATCATATTCTGCATCGGTAATTTTAGGTTTATCTTGAGTATAGTAATATTCGTTATGTTTTTTTAAAAAATTAATTTTCTTTTTATATTCTTCTATTATTTTTTTATTTTCTCGCATAAATTATTTAATCTTTTCTATAATCTTTTTAAAAAAATTTTTTTCTTTTTTTTGAGAATTTTTTTTTCTTAGGTTTGTTTGGATCTCATAGTCTTTATTTAATATTTTAAAAGATTGTTGATACCATTCACTTGAATTATAATTATATCCTAAAATACTTGCATATCTCTCTGCTTCATCTTGTAATCCCAAATGGAAGTGAATTTCGATCAAACGATGCAAAGCCTCTTCTATAAACACTGTTTCATCATAATCTTTAACAATTAGTTTTAGCCGATTAATTGCAGGCACCCATTTTTGAGTTGATATGTAATATTTTGCTACAAATAATTCTTTTGCTGCTAATTGATTTTTGATTAAATCTTTTTTAAATTTTAAATCTATAGCATAATCTGAATTTGGATATTGAGTTAAAAAAAAATCTATTTTTTTGTTAGCTTTTAATAGAGGATCTAAATCCTTTTTTTCATCACTGATTTGTTCATAATAAATAATGGCTTCTAAATAATGTGCATAAATGATATTTTTGTCAGCTGGGTATGTTTTTTTAAAACGTATCAATTCATCTAAAGCCTGATTGTAAAAGTTTATACCGTAAAGAGAAAAAATCGACATGATTGCAGATTTTGATGCAAGTTCAATTTTGTCAAAGTTTAACTCAGCCTGTGAAAATTTTTTGTTAGCCAAGAAAAAGTTATTTCTTTCAAATTCTTTAAATCCTTCTTGATACAATTTATATGGATCTACTTTTTCTGAAGCAACATAAACTTGATCTTTGCTGGAACATGAAAAAACAAGTGAGAAAATGCAAATTAATATTAAATTTCTAATTACCATTGTTAGATTAATATCAGAATATAATGAAATGGTAAATTTTTTGAGTATTAAATTCCAATAGCTATTGGATTTTCATAAGAATTTTGATTTTGTTTTTTTGTATTATCAAAATTTTCAAGGCTCCAGTTTGATTTATCAGAAAAAAACTTTTTCAATAATTTATTAGTCAATGCATGTCCACCTTGTGATGTTTTAATATGCCCAAAAATTCTATTTCCTGATAACATTATATCTCCTAAACAATCTAAAATTTTATGATAAACAAATTCATGTCTATTTCTTAAACCATCTTCATTTAAAATTTTGTCTCCTTGAACGACTATAGCGTTATCTAAAGATCCTCCCTTAGCTAATCCCATCCTTTTAATATTATCTATATCCTCATATAAGCAAAAAGTTCTTGAATTATAAATTGTAGTTAAATCATCATTGCTTAGTTTAAATTCTTTTTTTCTAGTTCTGATGAGAGGATTGTTAAAAATTATTTCAAAATCAATTATTAAATCTTGGTTAAGGGGCTCAATAGATATAAATTTTTTTCCGTCTATGACCTCAACTTTTTTTAACACTTTAATAAATTTTTTTTGCTCATTCTGCTCTTCCAAACCTACAGATCTTATTGCATCAACAAAATCTACAGCTGACCCATCCATTATCGGAATTTCTGCTGCATCAACTTCTACTATAGCGTTGTCCAAACCCTCCCCATAAAAAGCTGCCATTAAATGTTCAACAGTGGAAACACTTACTCCTTTTTCATTTTTTAATTTTGTACACAAAATTGGTTCAACAACATTTTGAAAGTTTGCACTGATTACATTATTATTTTCGAGGTCAACTCTTTTGAAGATTATACCAGAATTAACTTTTGAGGGTTTTATACTTAAGTTTACTTCTGTACCATTGTGTAAACCAACACCCTTCAGTTCTATTTTTTCTCTTAAAGTTTTTTGAAGCATTTTTAACATGAAGTCTTATACAAAAAAGAGATATGTCAATTAAAACAACAAATGTTTCTAAAAATAACAAAGTTTATTTAAATAAAAGATCAAAAAACTTTGATATTACTGACTTTTTTGTATTTGTAACTGGAATTGCCTCTTTTCTCCATCCGTAGTGATAAATATTATTAGCATTTATAATTAAATTTTCGACTGAAATCTTATCTTTAAACTCAATTTTAAAATTATTTTTTTCTAAAATATGTCTATAAATTTCTTGAAAACATTTTAAATGATGATGATCACTTATTTCAAATATTACAATGCTTCCATTTTTTTGAAAACCAGATAAATTAATATTTTTTATCAAAAATTTTTCTAAGAGCTCCTCTATTCTCGCATTCGCTATTTGAAATAAGATTTTTTTTTTAATTTTTCTAAAATTTTCATTTTGAAACATTTCTTTTTCAACTAGTTCTTCATCATTAATATTTTGGTTTAAGAAATAGGAGACAATAATTTTATCTATAATATCTTTTTTCAAAGAAGTAATTTTCATTAAATCTTTAATTACTAAATCAGTGCCAAATTTAAAATTTTGTTCAAATAATAATGAACTGTTTTTAAAAAAAAATATTTGAGAATTTTTTTTTTCTATTTTAATAAAAAAGAAAGTATTATATTTTTCACTCAATTTATTAAGATAGGATCCTTTAATGTAGTTTTTTAAATATATTTTTTTAATTTTTAAATTACATTTGTCTAAAATATTATTTAGATTGTTTAAATCATTAGTGTTCATTAAACAAAAAGAAAGTTCATGAGAATAAAAATCTCCAAATAATCCGATTGGAAGATTTTCCATTTCTTTTTTATCTAAAATATATTTTGAATTAAAAATATGAATAATATTTTTTTTACTTTCATTTTTGGTAATATGTGATTTTAATGAATTAAGGATATAAGTAATATTTTCTTTAAGTATTTGAGTTCCATTTAATTTTTTGAAACCAGTTAAATTTATGAAAGAAATATTAAAATAATCAATTATTAAAATTATCTCTTTGAAAGTAAAGTTTAATTTTTGCTCAATAGATAAAATGTTTGTTTTAAAAATTCTTAGTACTAAATCAAAATTAGTTATGACAGACTCTCCGACTCCTTGGATTGGTAAAATTTTTTTATAAATAATATGGAACTGTCTATTCTCTTTCTTTTCTCCTACGATAAAAACAAAATCATCATTATTAATTTCAATAAAAAGATAAAGAGTATTAAGCATTTTTATTTTAATATAATTTGATCAGTAACTCTATAATCAAATATTTTATATTTTTCAAAATTTTTTTGATTTTTCAAATAAATAAAATTTTCTAAACTTTTAATATACTCATCAATTGGTAATTTAATAATTTTTTTCTCATAAATTTCTAAATCCCATCTTTTAGCTTCGAATAAGTAATACTTTTTAATTAAATTAATTGGAAAATTTATCTTTTTTAAATTTTTATATAAAATTTCAAATTCATTTCTATTTCCATATACTATCGGTAAATTCTCAAATTTTTTTATATCTTTAAAATTAATTAAGTCTAAATTTTCACTCAAATAAAATTGATCATTTTTATTATACAAAATAGCTATAGGTTTTTTTTCAAAAATTTTAATTAAGAGACTGCTTGGGTAAATTTTTTTTATTTCAAAACCTGCGACAAAATCTAATAAATTTAATTTTTTTTTAATTTTATCGGTTTTTAATAGAAAAAGGCTTGTTCCATATAAATAATATAAACTTTTTTTTATTATCTCATCCTCTAGAATAACATTATTTTCAATAACAATATTTTTAATTGTAAATATTGAGGTAAAATTAAAATTATTTTGAATTTTATAAGTACTTAATATTAATAAAAGGGCTAAAGCGATAGAAAATCTTTTTTTCATCTATTAACACTTGCGTCTAACAATATTTTTTCTACAAGTTTAGTAAAGCTTATTCCGCAATAACCTGCGATTTCTGGTACAAGTGAAAGATTGGTCATACCTGGTTGCGTATTTATTTCTAAAAGATAAAACTTATTATTATAAAATTTAAAGTCTGATCTTGTAACACCTCTACATTTTAGAGCTTTATGGGTTTTCTTCGCTATTTTCAAAACCTCCGCATATTTTTTTTTTAACAATCTTGCTGGCATTATATGTTTTGTTTTAGCAGATTTTGTATATTTTGCTTTGTAGTCATAAAACGATCTTTGGGGAATTAATTCTATTGCACCAAGTGACCTATTGTTAAGTATAGCTACTTGGATTTCTTGTCCTCCAATATATTGTTCCAAAATTAATTGATTGTATTTTTTAAAAAGAATTTTTGATGATTTAATAAGATCCAATAAGTTTTTACAGATTTTTACACCTAGACTTGAACCTTCACTTATAGGTTTTAGTACAACAGGAAATGCAACTTTTTTTGATTTTAATAATCTTTTAAAAGTATTTTTTTTATTTTCTTTTTTTGAAAGTGTAAAATATTTCGGTGTCAAAATTTTATTTTTAACAAAAATTTTTTTTGAAATTGCTTTATTCATAGCATTATGAGAACTTACGATCCCTGAGTGAGTATAAGGTATGCCTAAATATTCAAAATAACTTTGTGCGACACCATCTTCTCCATCCCTACCGTGTAATGCATTAAAAATTACATCGGTATTTTTTTTACTTATTAGATTAAAATTCTTGAACATAGGGTCAAATGTTGAAACTTTGTATTTTATTTTTCTCAAAGCTTCGACACACGCTTTTCCACTATCAAGGCTAACAGCCCTTTCACCAGAGGTCCCGCCAAGTACAACTAAAACCCTTTTAAATTTTTTAGTCACCAATAATTTTAATCTCTAATTCTAGATTAACTCCTAATTTTTCATTAACTTTTTTTTTCACTTTATTTATTAGTTTTTCAATATCTGATGATTTTGCTTTTCCTTTATTTACAAAAAAATTACAATGTTTTTTTGAAATAACTGCATCGCCTACTGATAATTCATCACATCCTGTTTCTTTAATAATTTGCCAAGCCTTTTTATTATTACTAAAATTTTTAAATGTACTACCGCAAGTTTTGATTTGACTTGGTTGAGACAGTTTTTTTTCCTTAACAAACATATTTTGTTTCTTTTCTATATTTTGTTTATCGTCAATTATGCCTTTTAATTTTACTGAGGTAATAATAATTTTGTTTGGTAAATTTGATCCTCTATAAAAAAAACTGATTTCTTTTCTCATTATCTCTCTCTCTTCACACAAATCGAGGTCTATTACGCTTAAAGAAATTAAATTTTTTGAAATGTCATAGCCATAACAACCGCTATTCATCACTACTGACCCACCAATAGATCCTGGAATGCAAGAAAGATATTCTAAATTTCCTATCCCTTTTTCTTTCGCAAAATTGGAGATTTTTTTATCTAGTGTTGCTGCACCCGCCTCGATAGTATCCTCGCTTAATTGTTTTATTTCTGAAAAACTTTTTCCAAGTTTAATGACAACTCCTTTGACTCCATTGTCTCTAATTAGAGTATTAGATCCAGCGCCAAGAGTCGTAATTTTAAGTTTAGTTTTTTTATTTTCTTTTAAAAATTTAATTATTTCATTTTTGTCTTTTGGCTTAAATAAATATTCTGCTGGCCCACCAAGATTAAACCAGCTATAATTAGAAAGTTTAATATTTCTTGATATGCTATTTCTAAAATTTTTTAAAAATTCTTTATTTAAACTCATAAAATTTTTTTTAAATCCCACATCCATTTTGATATCATTCCAGCACCCATGCCAATGATAATTTCATTTTTCGTTAAGTTTTTTTGAAAATATTTATCTAGTTCATTTTGATCATTAATTATTACAACTTGGGTTTTTGAAAACTTTGAAATTAATCTTGCAAAATTGACTTTATTAAATCTGAAATTTTTTTTTTCGCCTGCTGCATATATAGGACACAATAAAACTAAATCTGACTTTTGAAAAGATTTAGCAAATTCATTTTTTAATGATAAAACTCTTGAATATCTATGAGGTTCAAACACAGATGTGATTTTTCTATTTTGATAAACATTTTTAACACCCTCTAAAATCGATGATATTTCAGTAGGATGGTGTGCGTAATCATCGTAAAAATCGTTATTATTAATAGTTAGTATCTTTGTCATTCGTCTTTGAACGCCAGAAAATTCTTCTAGAGATTTTTTTATTATATTTTGATTTACTCCAAGATTTAAACAAACTGTTATTGCAGCAGTAGCATTAAGTACGTTATGTTTGCCTAATAGTTTTAATTTAATATTTTTAATATTTCTTTTTTTCCTTTGTATATCTTTATAATTTATGTCAAAAATAGAGTACCCAATTTTATATTTAATGTTTGAAATTTTATAATTAGCTTTAATATTTTCTCCGTAAGTAAGAATATTTTTATTTTTAATCTTGAATAATATTTTCTTAATATTTTTATTATCAATACAAATTATTGATTTTCCGGTAGGAGGAGTTTTTTTTATAAAATTAATAAATGATTTTTCTAAATTTTTGAAATTCTTGTAATAATCAATATGCTCATGGTCAATATTAGTAACTATAGAATAATTAATAGGTAATTTTAAAAAACTACCATCGGACTCATCTGCTTCTAGAATTGCCCAATCACCTTTTCCTAATTTTGCATTACTTTTAAAAGAATTTATTACCCCTCCATTGATAATTGTTGGATCTAATTTTTGATCAGATAAAATTTTAGAAACTAGAGAAGTGGTTGTAGTTTTGCCGTGAGAGCCGGTTATTATGATATTTTTTTTTAATGATACAACATCAGCTAATATTTCTGCTCTAGAATAAGTAGGAATTTTTTTTTTTCTAGCAAATTCTATTTCACTATTATTATTTTTAATTGCAGAAGATCTAACCAGAATTGTTGAGTTTTTTACATTTTTTTTTGTATGTCCAATAAAAACCTTTATACCTGCTTTTGAGCAGCTAACTGTATTCTTGTTCTTACTTTGATCGCTTCCTTGAACTCTGAATCCCATATTTTTCATTATTTGAGCTAAACCGCTCATTCCAATGCCACCAATACCAACAAAGTGGATAAGATCTTTTTGACCTAAATTAATTTTTTTCATTAGTTAATTCTTTTAATACTTGATCAATATTGTTGTAGACATTTTTGTCAGAAAATTGACTTTGATTTAATATAATTCTACTTAAAATAGCAGAATTCTTGTAGATATCTCTTAAAAGAAAAAGAAGTTTTTCATTTAAATCTTTTTCTTCTATTAAAAAAGAAAAGTTTTTACTTTTATAAAAGTAAGCATTTTTAAGTTGATGGTTGTCTGCTGATGAAGGAAGAGGCACAGAAATAAAAGGTATATTTGCATTAGTAAGTTCAGCTAACACTGAAGAACCAGATCTTGTAATCGCTAAGTTGACCTTAGAGAAATATCCCTCTAATTGATCACTAAAATTAAAAATTTCAAAATCAATATTATTATTTTTATAAAATGTATTCAGTTGTTCATTTTGAGATGATAAACAATGTTGGAAAATTTTAAGTTGAATTCCTTCATTGATGCACTGTAAGAAAATTTTTGGGAGTGTTTCTGCAAATATTTTAGCTGCCTGACTACCGCCTAAAACAAGTATTTTTAATTGATCATTTTTTTTGATTTTTTGATTTTTTTCAAAAAAAGTAATAATTTCTTTTTTAATAATATTTCCAACTTTAAAAATTTTATACTTGTATTTTTGTGAAACTCCCTCTAATTCCTCATGAGAGACTAACATTTTCTTTGCAAAAGGTAATAGGTATTCATTGGCTTTTCCAACAATAAGATTATTTTCATAAGTTAAAAATTTAATTTTTAAAAGGGCTGCCGCAATGCAGATTGGGAAAGAGGAGTATCCACCCATTCCAAATATTATTTTGGGTCTATTAAATATTAAAAAAACTAATGATCTTAAAATTGAATATAATATTAAAGAAAGTGAGAAAAAAAGAGAAAAAACATTTTTTTTGATAAGTGGTGAAGAAGGAAGAACAGATATTTTTAAATTTTCTGTTTTTTTTAAAAAATTAAACCCTCTTTTGTCTGATATCAATTCTATCTCATAATTTTTCTTTTCTAAATGTCTTGCAAGGTTATAACCTGGAAAAACATGTCCTCCGGTTCCTCCTATTGCGATAAATATTTTTTTACTCATAAAGATATGTTTTGTTTTTTGTATAATTTAAAATAATTCCTGCTAAAATTGAGCTTCCAATTAAAGAAGATCCTCCGTAACTTAAAAAAGGTAAAGTCATACCTGTTGTAGGTATTAGACTGGTATTCACTCCAACATGAATAAATGTTTGAAAAATTAACAATGAAGAAAGGCCGCAAAGAGAAATTTTAATTAATTCGTCATCTTGATTAATGCAATTTTTAATTATCCTGAAAGATATGTAAAGAAAAATTAATATGATCATGATTGAAATGATTGCTCCAAATTCCTCTGAGATAATCGCAATGATGTAATCGGTATGCGCCTCCGGGACTCTATCCTTTAAAATACCTTCTCCCATTCCCTGACCTTTTAGACCGCCAAGTTTTATTGCATCTAATGCGGAAGTAGATTGAAATTTATCACCTTTAGTTGGATCAATAAAAGATACTAAGCGGTTTATAATATAACCAAACTTTTCAGGCATTAAAAAAAGAAGCGAGCTTAAAGATATTAAAAAAATTGTAAAAAATGAAAAAATATAAATTAAGCTTACTCCTGAGATAAAAACAGTGGCGATCCAACTCCCAATTAAAAGAATTGATTGTCCAAAATCCGGCTGATCTATTAAAAGAATAATTACTGAAGATAATAACAAAAAACTAAAAAGGTATCTAATTTGAGAGTTTTTTAATTTATCCAATGTTAAAATTTTAACTGTTGTTAAAATGAATAATGGCTTTAAAAATTCAATCGGTTGGAGTCTAAAGAAATAAAAATCTAACCATCTTTTTGCCCCTTTTACTTCAATTCCAATTATCGGGACTAAAGCAAGGAGAATAAAAGATGTAATAAATAAAGGTAAAATGACTTTTTTTAATAATGAGGTCTGAATAATAGAAATTAAAATCATTAATATTAAAGCTAATAATGTGAAAAATAAATGTTTTGAAAAAAAAAAATAGTAATCTTTATTTAGTCTTTCTCCAGCTAATGAGGAAGTTGAGGAAAATGAAAAAAATAATCCAAGAAAAAATAATATTAAGAAGCAAAAAAATATCTTTTTATCTATAACTCTCCAATAGTTCAAAAAAGTAAATTTATATATATTTTCTTGCATAATATTTGCTAAATTTTTTAAACTCCTCACCTCTTTTCTCAAAGTTAGAATATTGATCAAATGATGCTGATGCGGGACTTAATAGTATCGAATTAATTTTTTTTTCCGATTTCTTGATATCTTTAAGAATACTTATGATTGAGTATTTTATATTTTTAGTAACTGAATATTTAATTTTATGTTTTATTTGATTTTTAAAGAAATTAATATTTTTTCCGATTATATAAGATCTTACAATTCTATTTTTCAACTCTTTTAAATTTATTTTATCATTTTTTTTTGGTTGCCCACCGACGATCCAATAAATATTATCCGTATTTTTTAATGCAAGTTTTGTTGATTGAAATGAAGTTGCTTTTGAATCATTAATAAAAACGCAATTTTTTTTTCTTAAAAAGATTTCGTATCTATGGGGTAAACCTTTAAAAGATTTTAATGATTTTATTAAAGATTTTTTAGAAATTCTAAGCACTTTTGTTAAAGCATGTATATTACTCATATTCTCATCGTTTATACTTGAAATTATATATGGGTTTTCAATTTCATTTTTGATTTTTTTATAATTTTGAAATTTAGGTATAATTAGTTTCCCTGGGAAATTTCTTTTTTTAAAAATTTTTACTAATGATTTATGCACGACAGAATATTGACCTCTTTTCTGATTCTTAAAGATCTTAAATTTTGAATTTCTATAATTTGACATATTTCCATGCCAATCTAAATGGTCATTTGAAATATTTAATAATATTGCATAATCCGGTCGTATAAATTTTGAGTGAGCTAGTTGAAAAGAAGATGCTTCGATTACTAAGAAATTATTCTTTTTAACTTTAAGATTTAAAATAGGTGTGCCAATATTTCCACCTAAAAAAGTTTTATAATTATTTTTTTTCAATACATGATTTATGATTTTACAAGTAGTTGATTTACCATTTGTTCCAGTTACTACAATAGTTTTAAAATCATTTTTTGCCATAAATACTAAATCAATATCTGTAATTATTTTCTTTTTATATTTATTTAATATTTCTTTATATTTAGATTTTTGTAAGCTGACACCAGGACTCAAAATTATATAATCTACTTTTTTTAGTGACTTTTTTAAGTTGAGTGATCTTATTTTTTTATGTAAATTTTTATTTTTATCGTCCCAAACCTCAAAATTTTTAATTTTATTTTTTTTAAAATAATTTATCACCGATTTTCCACTAAGGCCTAACCCGTAAACTAAAAAAGATAGTTCTTTAAAATTTTTTGTTGGAACCATCTATTACCTTAATTTTAATGTCGCTAATCCTACCAAGGCTAAAATTATTGCAATAATCCAGAACCGAATTACTATTGTTGATTCTGCCCACCCTTTTTTTTCAAAATGATGATGAATTGGAGCCATTTTAAAAATTCTTTTTCCAGTAAGTTTAAAAGATATGACTTGTATAATCACTGAAACTGTTTCTAGCACAAATAAACCCCCAATTATTGCTAATACAATTTCATGTTTTACAATTATAGCTATTGCGGCTAAAGAACCTCCTAATGATAAAGATCCAGTGTCGCCCATAAAAATTTTTGCTGGTGGGGCATTGTACCAAAGAAATCCAAGACATGCTCCTACTATAGAACCGCAAAAAATAGAAAGTTCCCCTACGTCCTGTATATATTGAATTTTTAAATATTCAGAAAAAATTGTATTTCCCACGACGTATGAAATAAGTGTGAATGATAGAGCAACAAGCATAACTGGCACTGTTGCTAAACCATCAAGGCCATCTGTTAGATTAACAGCATTTGACGCTCCAATAATCACAAATAATCCAAATGGTATAAAAAATATACCCATATCCCAAATTAAATTTTTAAAAAATGGAAAATAAAGATTGAGTAAGTATTCGTGGCTAGAATAATTTATTAAAAAAAATAAAGAACAAGATCCAATAATTAATTGACCAGTAAATTTATATTTTGATTTTAATCCACTTGAGTTTTTGTATTTTATTTTCAATATATCATCTAAAAGTCCTAAAAATCCAAGTCCTACTGAAACAAAAATTAATATCCAAACATATGAATTAGTCAGATCTGCCCAAATAAGAGTGCTTGAAATTATTCCAAGAATAATAATAACTCCACCCATTGTCGGAGTGCCTGATTTTTTTACAATATGATCTATTGGTCC
>MDTD01038113.1_pt1 | contig 21401 bp, 14 predicted proteins | sample 811221 | NCBI WGS metagenome assembly MDTD01 (sample SAMN05326646, study PRJNA326480) | marine metagenome | isolation source: seawater | place: Pacific Ocean: South West | collected 2011 | reverse complement strand
TGAACCATTAAAATCAACCGCTGAACCATTTAAATCAACGGCCGAACCATTTAAATCAACCCCTGAACCATTAAAATCAACAACTGAACCATTTAAATCAACCGCTGAACCATTTAAATCAACACCCAAACCATTAAATACAACAACTGAACCATTAAAATCAACAGCCGAACCATTAAATACAACAACTGAACCATTAAAATCAACCGCCGAACAACCATTAAAATCAACCACCGAACAACCATTAGAATCAACGACTGAACAACCATTAAATACAACTCAAAATTCAGAATCAACGGCTGAACAACCATTAAATATGGATAAAGATATCAGAGAGCAACAAACTTCAACCACACCTTTAATTAATCCAGAAGAAAGTGCTCCTGAAGATCCTAAATCACTTTTATCTGAAAACATCTCTACTTTATCTCAAGATTTACAAGACAAAAACAAAAAAGAAATGGAAAAAATGAAAGAAAAACCTACTGAAGAAGAGATTAAAGCAGAAAAAGAATTAATGGAATCATCTCTTATTAAAAATATTGATATTATAAGAGAAAAATTAGAAGTATTAACTATTGAAAAATTAGAAGAATATTATGAAGATGATTTATCACTATTTGATGCAGTAGACTATAGAGACTTAATTAAATTATATTTTGGTTCTGATGTGAATCTATCTAATATGAATCGCGAAATTAAGATTCTATTATCTAAAAATACTACAAATAAAAGAGAATTGCGAAAATTATGTTTCAAATTAACATCTATTTATTATCATTTATCAGATGAACCATCTATAGAGTTTGCTTCTCTTGATGTACCATATAAATATTTAATACTTAATTATGCTTATTATACTTATGATCATAAAGAAAATTATACTTCAGCAAGTTCGGCTTTATTGAATGATTCTTCAATGTCTTCAAGATTTAATCGTTTAATGAAGACGGTCGTAAATGATACAGATTATTCTTGGATTGTAAGTTCTCCAGAAATGTTTGATGTCGCTATATATCCAGAAAGTTTTTGTGATGATTTGTTTGAAGATATACCAAGAGCATTTGTATCTGATGATGTATTAGAAAAAATAAAGGCATCAAAAGAAATCGATTTATCAACAAGTGTACAAGTTAAAGAATCTAATTTAACTGGTGTTGATAGTTTAGTTCAACCTGATAAATCTACAGTTAGATTTAACAGCTTATCCCCTCAAATGTGCCAACAAATGTTAGATATCATTGAAAAAAATAGATATGTTACACAAAGTGATTTATTTAAACTTGATCAATGTGAAAATGCTCTCAAAAGTACTATGAATAAATAATTAGACTTCATTTTCAATCGAAAATCCCATATTAATATCATTACAATATTCATCATTCATATTATTTTTCATTAATACATCTATATTTGTTTCATCTACTTCTTCAATATCTTCAGAATCTTTAATAGTTTTTAAAGAACTAATTAATTTATCTTCATCTAAATATAAATTACACATTCCAGTACCACATGGAGCTAATTGACCTAACATAATATTACTGGATACTCCCTTTAATGTATCTTTTTCTGAAAATATTGATGCCTTAATTAGTTGATCAGTTGTATCTTCAAAAGAACATTTAGCTAATGGCCCAACATCTCCCTTATTTATTCCTTGTCTATTTACAGATGATAATCCTCCTCTATATGTCATTGAATCACATAAAAGTTCAATGTGTCTATGATTAATATATTCACCTTCTTGTTTCACAACATCAGTTATTTCATTCATTAGAGCATTTCTTGCAGCCTCTATTCCAAAATTATTATATATTTCATTGATATCATTGGAAATTGTTTTGTGATTATTTACATAGTCATATGTAAATATTTCAGATAAGTTTGTTCCATCTGTTTCTAATATATATTCAGTTTCTCCATTGACATTTATATCTCCAACTACTATATCTTTAATATCTTTAATCCCTTTAATCTTAATATTGTTTAAAACATCACTTAGTAAGTTTTTGACAGTTGAAATTATATCAGATTGTTTTTGAATCCCTTGATTTTTATCTCCAAATGAGGTAGAATCAATGGATAATCTTCCAATTAGATCTTTTGAATTATCATCAGAGAATATGTAGTTTAGATTTTGACTATCATAATTTAATATAGATAAATTAATATCATTCATAGTTATACCTTTTTCCATCATCTTTTCTTTATTAAAGATAAATCTAATTATCCAAGGAAATAATTCTGGAGCAGTTTCATCATATTCTAAATCTAAGAACTCTTTATAAATATTTAAAATAGCATTATCTTCATTTATCATTGATTCAAAATTAGAATTATTTGGTTCATAATATATTTGTGCTTTATCAACTACATCTTTTAATAAGGTATATTCTATTTGATTTTTTACAAACTCAGCCATTTTCAGCTCTTTATTATATTTAGGTAACATATATACTCTAATTGATGGAGACTTAATATTTTTTGAAATATTAAGTAATTCAGTTAATCTTGGAATACCTCTTACTACATTTGATTTTGCACTAACACCTGCAAAATGGAATGTATTTAATGTCATTTGTGTCGCAGGCTCACCTATACTTTGGGCAGCTAAAGATCCAACCATTTCTCCAGGCGAAATAAGTGATTTATGAAATAATTTATCAATAATATCTAATATATTATAATATTGAACAGACTGTATAAAATGTTCTTTTATTAAGACTTTAGGAGAAAGGTGAACATCTATTAAGATTTCTAATATTTTATTATTTTTAAAATATTTATTTACATATAATCTTTGTTTTAATTCTTCATTTTCTTTTATAATTGTTAATGGACTTATATCACTTTTAATTTCAGATTTATCATTTATACCACATTCATTATTAACTATTCTTTGAATATGTATCGGATAATTTACATTGTTTTGAATATCATCCTCAAATAAATATTCAATATAATATTTATGGTTTACTATATTTTTAAAATTTTCTTCTAATATTGTTTCACTATTTTTATCTTTCCTTAATTCAGATAAAAGTTTCACTTTAAGATATTTTTTCAAATCTGTCGCATTTGTTATTAAAAACTTGCTTATCATACTTTCCATATTCATTTTTGGCAATAATAATGGTTGAGATTCTACATATGTTGCATCCATACCATCATCACCATATATAAATTGTATTATATCTCCATTACTATTCCTTGCAGAATAATCATGATTTATCATAATATCTTCCATAGCCTTTATTAACTTTCTCTGAACATATCCTGTTTGAGATGTTTTAACCGCTGTATCAATTAAACCTTCTCTTCCTCCCATAGCATGAAAGAAATATTCTTGTGGAGTCTGACCTGAAATAAATGAGTTTGTTACAAAACCACGAGCTTCAGCAGAATCATCAAACTTATTATAATGAGGCAATGTTCGATTTTCATATCCATAAGGTATACGACTTCCATCTACATTTTGTTGTCCTAAACATGCTATCATTTGAGATATATTTGTCAATTTACCCTTAGATCCTGAATTAATCATATGTGTTGCTCTATTTTTTTGATCTAAGTTTGATAAACCTATACGCCCTGTATCATTTAATGTTCTATTCAAAATACTATTCACCTTTGTTTCAAAAAACTCTTTATTTGATTTTCCAGGCAATCCTTCAAAAATATTTAAGTGAATATCTTGCATAATTCCTTCTATTTCAGATTTTCTATTTTCAATTACTTCGTTTATTTTCCTATTAGTATCTTCATCGGCAATCATATCACTTATTCCTATACTAAATCCCTCTATAATCAAGAAACCACTTACAATTTTCTGCAAATCATCAATAAAATCTTTAGCCCTTTCACAACCTTTATCATTAAATATTGTGTGAATTAAACCTTTTGATGTTTTTGTAAATATATTTTTATCTAATACACCTTTCTGTAATTCTCCATTAATAATATTAATAGAGTTCATTTTATCATTATTTTTAATCAATAATTCACTTTCTTTAGATATATCTTTTGAATTATTATCTTTAAAATTATCATAATTTGAATTATTCATTTCTAAATTAATATCATTTGGTAATATATATGATATTATCTGTTTACCAGACCATAATTCCAATTTATTTCCTCGATACTCAATAGTTTCGCATGGTTCAGGTATTGTTCCGTCAAATGTTGAAACATTGCAAATTAAGTTCATTAATTGTTGCTTCGTAAAATAAGAAGACTCAACTAATTTATTATCTGAATCTGGATCAACATTATATAGTGTTGTATTATTTGAATAATATAAACTTTTTCCTTTATTATATTGTATAATACTATTATTTGTTAACTTATATATTCCAAGTAAAGTATCTTGAACTATTGTAATTATAGGTTTATTTTCACGAGGACTCACTATCTGATTTTTTACCGATGCAATATTTATTAACTCACACATTGATGCCATCGATTGTGGAGCATGCATATTCATTTCATCTCCATCAAAATCAGCATTATATGGAGGCGTTACACTTACATTTAATCTAAATGTATTGCCTTTCATAACCTTAACACGATGAGCCATCATACTCATTTTGTGTAAAGAAGGTTGCCTATTAAATAATACATAATCATTATCAATCAAATGACGATTTACTATATCACCCATTTGTAATATTATTTCATCTTTATTTGATTCTGTTATCTTCTTTTTTATTTCACCATTTCCCTGTATTACAGATTTAACACCAGGCCAACTATCAGCACCATTCTTAACTAATTTTGTTAATCTTTCAATATTAAACATATTTACCTTTTCTGGAAATGTTAAATTCATCGCTATTTTAAAAGGAACTCCCAATTGATCCAATTCTATATTAGGATCTGGAGTAATTACACTTCTTGCCGAAAAATCAACCCTCTTTCCCATCAAATTATTACGAATACGACCCTCTTTCCCCTTTAATCTCTGTCTTATAGATTTTAATGGTCTTCCTGATCTATGTGTTGATGGAGTAATATTAGGTATTTCATTATCTATCAATGTAGATACATGATATTGAACTAAATCTGTCCAATCATTTAATATTTCAATACGATTTCCATCTTCTATTTTTTTTTTCAAAATATTATTATGTTTAATTATATCTGACAATTTATGTGTTAAATCATCATCCATTCTTTGAGAATTATTCTGTTTTACCGATGGCCTAACTGATGGTGGAGGAATTGGCAATACACTACATATTAACCATTCTGGGCGTGACCATATCTTTGAAAATCCCATTTTATATACATCTTCATCACTAATCTTCTCAAATATTTGTTTCACAATTTCCGCTCTCATATTTAATGATTCTAAATCACTTCCTTCACCATCTATACCTGTTTTCCATAAAGCTTTAACATAATTAATACCTTCAAACTTATATCTATCTGGTTGAATTGCTTTACAACCTTCTTCATTACAAACTGATATATTTGAACATTTTTCATATGTATCTTTCCATCGTTCATAATTATTTGATGTATTTGAATCAATCTTAGGTTCTAATAATTTAGAACATTTATAGCAAACACATTTTAAAACCTTCAAAACCGTTGAATTAAATTGATAATTAAATAATGGTCTCGCCAACTCTACATGCCCAAAATGACCTGGACATAATGTATTCTTTTGACCACATGTATTACATACTTTACCCATATCTACAGTTCCCATTCTTAAATCAAATAAACCCTTTATCACGGGATTATCTTTATCATATGTATCATGTTTAGTTATTTCAACAGCCGAACTTTTACGAATCTCATCAGGACTCAATATACTAAATTGAACACCATTAACTTTTTGAGTAATCGGTTCTCCGGAAGTCATAGTATATTATATTATAATTATTTATTTTAAATAATTTAATTCAAATTTTATTTTAATTAATATATTTATAATTATTATAATGAGTTTATATTTAGTAGTCGGTTTTTTCTTTATTTTACTAATAATTTATATTTGTAAATGTCAGTCATCTATTGAAGGACTTCGTAATGCGAATTTTTTAAAATATGAAAAATGCTTCGAGAATTCGCTCCAAACCGATCCCGAGCCGAAGTACATTCAAGATCCAACAATCAAACACCTGTGGCATTGGAATTCTGTACTCACTAATCAATTCCTTTGTATTAATGATTTTATCAATGAAGAATTTGATGAATTTGATGAATTTGATGAAATATAAATTATTTCCAATATAATTCTTCATATTTATGGCCATATTCATCTAAATATTTTTCATATTCTTCATCCACATAAAAAGTTAAATCTTGATCAATTATCTTTTTTTCACAGTTACTCGTCCATTTATCATTTTCAATCAAATATTCACATAAATATTTTACTCTACCCATTGATCCACCCTTTCCCCTTTTTATTCTCCATTCACATTGACATGCAGATTTCATATCAGGAAAACCATCTATTATACATATTGGATACCAATTTTCTCTTTTACTTGTATATCTTGCACCACCCTTTATTTCTTTATTGTGTTGCCGGATCCTTCTTTCAAAATTATTTGTCATCCCCACATAACTATATTTATCACTTTTTAAGATATAAACTAAATACATTATTTAAATATATTATAATATATTTAAATATAATGAAAGTTTTTAAAAAATTATTCAAAGATCAACCTTATTATAAATACAGATTACCATCTTCAAAAGGTAAACTATATCTTATTCAATGGAATCCTAAACAATATACAGATATTCATGGCCATAATAATACAGATTGCTATTTTTATATCCTTAAAGGACCTCTTACAGAACATCTCTATGATACAGATCTTAAACTCAAACATTCTACCACTTATAATAAAAAAGAACTTGGATTTATTAATGATAAAATCGGATATCATAAAATGACCAATCAATTTAATGATTATAAATGGTCTTTACATTATTATATTTAATGTTTTTTATGACTTTTCTTTTTAGTTTTTTTTGACTTTATTGCTCTTAATATTTTAATAGTATTTTTCTTTGTTATTCCTGGTGATATTTTTTTCATATATCTCCAACAATTTCTATTTTTAATTACCTTAAACTTGTATTTTGATGCACATTCTAATACAGCTCTTTTAACACCAGGCCAATTTATATCATCCCCAAATAAGATAGCCCTTGGAAATAATTTCATTGATAATTCTATTTCATCTTTCACATCTTTATATGTATGATTAGCATCTATATATATTGCATCTGGTTTTATTCCCATTTTATGTATTTCAGATAATGCTTTTATCGTTGACATCTTCAAAGGCAATACCCTTTCTTTATAATCCCACAAATTTGCTAAAAATGTTGAATATAATGGATGTTCTTTCAACATATCTATATATTTCTGATTCTTTATTACTTGATTACCCTTTATAATATCATCACCACTCCACAAATCTACACATATTAAAAATAAATCCTTTCTTTTTGTTACCATATATTCTGCACTTTTACCATACCAAGACCCTAATTCACATACAATCTTCACTTTTTTACTTTTTAAAACTCTATCAATCTCCTCTTTATTACCATGTCCAAACCAACCATGCATAAATGGACTCACTGATTTACTTTTAGGCCAAAACTTTTCAGTATTTTTCATATTATATAATATATATACATATTAATCTAATTCTGTATCATCCATTTCCATGAGATTTACACCACTTGATGATTTCTTCATAGTTCCAAACTTATGTTTCATATATACCAGAGAACTCTCTAAACCTATCACTGAAATACAATTCATCATTATTGGATATTGCTCATTCACTATAGTGTAAAACAAAAAACAAGAGTTTGCCGTTATATTTAACATCATTGTTCTTGATGATAAATCTTTTGCCGATCGTGTTGTATATGTTTTATAAACCTGTGGAACTCTTGAAAACAAACCACAGACAGTTCCAAACATTGATACTAATTTAGCAATATCTTCAATCTCCATTTATATTTTTATCTCTATTTATATTTAAATAATTAAATATAATTATTATAAATGTTTTTATTACTTTCATATTTATGTTATCAATATACTCATAAATATTTACCAGAAGAACTTCAGGATATTTTCTATTATTTATTGCGCAAAAAACATATTTATCCTAAACTTCTACTTCAAGATATAAAATTATTACATCAAGATTATTATTCAGATCATTATGATACATTATTATCTATTCTTAGTATTAATCTTAATAATATATCATATCATAAAACAAACATATTTCCACTTAATAAAGACACATTCTTTTGTAGTGTTCAAATTATTAATTATTTTAGAAATATTCAATATCCTGTATATTATTCAAATCATGTTAATCATGCCTCTATTAAATATACTCTTATAAATAAAATTAATCCAAATATAGATAATATTAAAGATATTTCTATCGCTCTTCAAGAATACACCTATGAAGATTTTAAATTTACATCACAATACTTCGATTCAAACGATTATATCGAAAAATATCCAGATATTAACGAATACTACAAAGAAGTCCAAAGAATTAAACAAATCATTCAAGACTTTTTTGATTTAATTCTTCAACAACACAATTTACCACTAATTGAAAGAGATATTCAAGGTTTATCTGTCAGATGTTGCCATTTTAGAAGTCTACATAAAGCACTTTTAAGAATCATTTAAATAATTATTCTAATTAATGCAAGCACTATAAAACATACAATTACACAAATCAACATAATCCAATACCACTTTATTATCTTTAAAAATAAATATATAGAAAATAATAATACCCATAAAATTACCAGACATATTAAAAATAATGATATATAACTTATATTTCCACCAATCATAAATGTTATACAAGAACAAATAACTATAACAATCATTAAAATTTTAAATGTTTCTTCATTTTTATTAAAATCATCATTATTTTTTAGTTCTTCATAATTAAAATGAACAATTACAGATATAATTACGTAACATATTATAATAAATAAATAAATAAACAAATCAATCGGCGCGTGTCTATAGTAATATTTCATATTACAATTTTTCTTTGTTCCTGGATTAAAATTCATATTTCTATAACTTTCATTTGTAACACCTATACTCAATGTATTTGACATAATTTTAGGACAGTTTGCCCTACCTGGAGTCCAAAATTGAGTTCCAATTAAAACAGATGTAATTATTTGAATTAAAGTTAATATTACTATAATTACTATACATATCCAATTCAGTTTATTCACCCAAACCATGATATTTATATATTTATATTTATATATTTATTTCCAAATATTATTTTCTTTAAACAAGATATCGACTTTATCAGAAAACTTCCGCACTGAACGATTATATACAAAACCTAATGATGTATTACTGTGATGGTCTCTTTATGAGTTATTAAATGACTCATTATATAACCTAAAATAAAACCGAATATTGAAAATTGAATTATTTGAAGAATCTGAATTACAACTGTTTCATATTATTATATTTAAAAACAATTCCAATAATACCATATTATGATTAAATTGTGTGTCTTTGATTTAGGCGGTACTATAGTTGATAAATTTTCATTGTCTCCATTTCTATCTCTAAAAAACGCCTTCAAAAAGAATGGAATTAATATTCATAATTCACTACTCTTTAAAGATATGGGAAAAAGTAAACTCGATCATATCAATCTAATTTTAAATGATAAATATGTTTCGAGATCTTGGTTCCAAAAATACGGAAAATATCCTACTCAATCAGATTCTCATAATCTTTTTGAAGATTTTAATCAAATACAATTAAATCAAGGTTTAAAAGATATTCGCATTTTACCTGAAACAAAAAACTGTATTGATTTGCTCCTTGGAAATAATATTCTTATAGGAGCTACTACAGGATTTAATCAAGAAATTACTCACAAAATTAAACAACAACTAATTGATAAAGATATCTATATTCATAAATATATTTCATCTACTTGTTTAAATTTACCATCAAGACCTTATCCTCATATGATTAATCATATAATGGATGAATTACATGTAGATAATCCTCAATCTGTTATTAAAGTTGATGATACAGAAATCGGAATCAAAGAGGGCGCCAATGCTGGATGTATAACTGTAGGAGTCGCTAAATGGTCAATTAACATGAAAATGAAATCATATGAAGAAGGATATTTGCTAACCAGAGATGAATATAATGAAAGATTAAAATATAGTAGATTTGCATTAGTTCAATCTGGAGCAGATTATGTTATCGATTCTTTAGATGAAATTTATCCACTTATTTATAGAATCAATAAAACTGTGATTTAATTCTTTACAAAGATAATTTACTTTTAGATACAATTGTTATATTACACATTTTTATTGAAAATAATTCCTTTGAAATATTAATAATATCTTCCATTTTTATCTTTTTAATTATATCTATATTTTCCTCAACTGAAACTGTTTTACCCTTTAAAACTATATCATAACAATTAGATAATGCTCTTTCATATGTATCTGTTTTACTTTCTTTATATCCCTCAATTATATTATTTTTTATTTCTGATATTCTTTTTTTTGAAATATTACCATTTTCAATTTTCATTAGCTCTTGTAATATATAATATAAACATTCATATATTATCATTTTTTCATTTTTTGCCCCAAAATATATTATAAAATGTCCACAATCTTTATAATTAGAACTATCTACATCTATGTGATATATTAAACCTTTATCCCCTCTTAATTTCTTATATAAATTTCCCACAAATGTTCCAACCAATATTTCTTCTATAATACTCATTTCATATTCTTTTTCATATGAAAATCCCTTAAATCCAATTCCTATATATGCTTCTTTATCATCATTTTTAATATGATTATATATTAAATCATCCTGATATTTTAATCTAAAATCCGGATAAAAAATACGATCTTTCCAAAATATATTTTGACTTTTTACTTCATAATTTACTTGTTTTTGAAAATATTTTTTGATTGATTCTTTTGTCTTTTCAATTGATACATCTCCACATACTGATATTATTATATTTTCAGTATTATATCTTGTATTTAAATATTCTTTTAATAAATCTACCGAACATTCTGATAAAGTTTTTTTATTCCCTATAACTCCCTTTTCTAATAAAGTATCTTTATAGATTGTTTCATAACATTTCTTAAACACTTTATTACGATCATCTAATGAATCCAGATTTAATTCATTTAATACCACCTTCTTTTCTTTTTCAAAATCCTTTTTTCTTAATAATGAATTATATAATATTTCATGTATCATTTCAATCCCCTTATCATAATATTTTTTTGATATATTTATTTCATATACTGTAGATGAATATTCTGTAAACGCATTGAATGTTCCACCCAATTTATATAATTCATTTGTTAAATGAACATCTGATGGATATTTTTTAGTCCCCCTAAACAACATGTGTTCTAAGTAATGGGATATACCCTTATATTCATCCGGTTCATCCCGTGATCCCGTATTTACAAATAATAATATATCTATATTATTACCACATTTTGTTTTTTCTATACAATATTTCATTTTATTATCTAATACACCATTTTCAATCTCATTCATTTGTATATTTTAACTTATATTTTATTATATATTTATCACGATTTTTATTATATGTATCATTTAATATATCTCTTATTATTTTGTATATAAACATAAACCACCTTTCATATATAATAGTTCTATATATTACATTATAATTATTAAACCTTCTCAATAATATATAAATATATCCATAAATAACATAACTCCGTATATACTTATTTATATCACATAGTTTATATTTTGTGTAGTTTTTTATAAAACCCAAAGTTGGAGTTATTAAAAGTAAATGATACATTTAATAATTATTAAGTTTTATTTCTAAATAGATTATATGGATTCAAATAGATTTATCGGTGGAAAAAGGGAAAAATCAAAAAAACTTAAGAAAACTAAAAAGAAAAATAATAGAAATGATAAAGATTTTAAACCTAATTTATCACCTAAGCAAGTAATTCAAATGGGTTCATTCGGAGGAACATATTTCCGGGACATTTATTCATCTGTTACAAATAAACATTATAAAGGAAAAACTGTTATTAAAAAATATCCGAAAAGTTGGTTTCAAAAAGTAGATATTGATAAATATGTAACTTCATCTAAATATGATAAAAATATCAATAAATATAAAGTTAAATGTGGATCTTCTTTAGAAGATTGGGAAAGTAGTGGATGGATTCATAAACAAGATCCCTATGGATGGTTTCAATGGTATTGTCATTATTATCTTGGAAGAAGGACACCTGATGATGTTAGACAAATTGAAAGATGGAAAAATTTAGCAGGTCCTAATGGAAGATTCAGAAAAAGACTCATTAATATGATTAAACAACATAAAACATCTCATGATAATCCTAAAATATCTCCCGTAATTAGACAAGTTCTTCAACATTGGGGATACCGTTTAACTAAAAATGATCTAAAATAATTTATTTGAAAATAAAATTAAAAATCACATATCTATTTAAAAATATGCTCAGTTATATAACTATAACTATAAATGCCTCGCCATAATTATATAGGCATTCAAACAAAAGACGCACCTAAAATAAATAATTATTTTGAAACGGTTGTTGGATTTGATGAAATTGTTAATCATCCTAAAATTAAACATATCAATAAACCTAATTATCAAGGATCATTAATAGAAACCAAAGTAGAAGAAATGGTACTTGAATATTTACATTATCCATTATTTCTTAAAATTAAAAATAAAATTATCATTGGCTGTCTTAATAAAAATTGGTATATAATTGATGGTCAACATCGATTAGAAATGGCTAAGATTATTTATGAAAATCATCAGTTAAATGATCAATTGCATTTTTGCTGGTTCGAATGTAAAAGTGAAGATGAAATGAAGGGATTATTTAAATCACTCAATCACGATTCAATGAAAAATCAATTTTATATTCAAACAGATGATTTTCAACAATTAATATCGATTGAATTGATTCAAAAACTAAAAGATCATTGTAAGATATATTTTTCTAAAAAGAAAACTGAACAAGGTAAAAAATATTGTATTGAAGAGTTTGTAGAAAATATTAGAAATAATACCAATCTTTTTCAAATATATAATTCCTCGCAAGATATTTATACATATATTTTTGAAAAAAATAATGAGTTTTATAATATAAATAGATATGAGATTATGTACAAAAATAATTCAAAAGTCTTCTATGTTGATGAATTAAAATGTATTGAAGATAAAATTATCTTTTCTTTAAAGAGAAATAATTTCATTGAATGGTTAAATCAACCAGATAAACACATACCATATCATTATACAAAACATTCCAAAGATAAAATAAGTGCTTATAAAAAAAAGGTCGTATGGATAAATGAGTTTGGAGATAATGTAACTGAAGGAAAATGCCCCATACCACACTGTTCTAATGTTTTATATAAAAATGTTAAAAATGGGTGGCAATGTGGTCATATTATTTCTGAATATAATCGAGGAGAAACTGAACCATATAATTTAAGGCCAATATGTCAAAAGTGTAATAAAGATATGGGATCTCTTAATTGGGAAGATTGGTTATCACTATTTTAAATATTTATCTTTCATATTTGTGGATTAATAATTATGATGGAATTCACTGCGGTGATGTTGATGCCTTTGCCTCGGCCATACGTTTTCCTTCTGCTCGTTTGGCGCGGGACTGTTCTGCATAACTCGGTTTACGGGACGGCTTAAAAGCGGATCCGGCGGCACTTCTTGATGGAGATCGAGACGCTCGTTGGACGTAACTTGCTTCGTCTCTTTTTTTAAAGGCAGTCTGTGTTTGAGGAGCGTCGTCCGTATGACCCGCTGTACTTAAACTGCGGGGTGAAGTCTTTCTTCCGCGAGGGCGTCCAGTGGCCCCTCCGCGAGGGCGTCCAGTGACCCCTCCGCGACGGTGAGAAGTTTCTTCTTGTAGGGGTGCATCTACGCGCGCGCGGAAAGGAGATCTGGAAGATCTCCTTTTCGCCTCAAGGGTCTGTGACAATTTAGAAGGGCGGGGAGGACCCCTATCATATCTGTCTGGTTTGGCGGATATTGCTTCACGCGCTTGACGAAGTTCTTGCTCAAGTATCGCTCGATCGGCAACTAGTCTCGCGCGTTCTTCTGTTGATCGACTTTCAGTATCGGCCAGTTGCAGGCGTAATTCTTCCATTTCAGCACGTATTGCATCTGCTTGTTTAGTTAATTCACCATTTAAGTTTCGAAATTTTCCAATTTCAGATTCATAATATTTATCTCGTTCTGTAAGCTGTTCCGACAAGCTTCTATTTTGTTCTTGATACGTTACATTTTCTTCCATCAGGTTGCGTTGTTTTGCCATTAATTGGCCATTCGTAGTATTTAAATCTGCAAATTGAGTGACACACTCATCCAATTTAGTTTTACAAATACCAAGTTGAGTTTTTAAATCATTTATTATCGACTCGTTTTTTCTTAATTCACTAGTATGGGTAGTAGTAGCGGTAGTTAAGTCTTTAATAGCTTTATCACGGGCAGTAGTTAATTTTTGCATTTCGGCATCATGGGCAGCAGTTAATTGTTGCATTTCCTCCTGATTTCCCTTTAATACAATATCTCCATCACCTGAACTACCACGGCGTAAAAATGCTTGAATTGTTTCTTTATCTGAAACATGTAATCCGCTGAATGCCACCCCGATGATATCATAATAATCAGAAAACGGAGGCATATTCTCTTCTTTGTATCCCTGTGGAAAAATCTTTGACAATAATAATTGTTCAATATTATTACCAAACTCGACGAGTTCCTCAACAACTTCTGAAAAATGTTGGAAAGCCGTGATTTCAAACGAGAAAGGTAATTCGCCATTTATAATTTTCCATAAATTTTTACATAACTTGGATGCGGCACCTGCGACATTTTCATCACCACCGAAATTAGTTTTATAAAATTGATCGATATGGAGTGTCGCTTTTTCGGCGGCATCGTTACTCACGAGTTCCACTTTAGCTTGAAGTCGTTCATTCTCATAATGTAGTGTATCTATTAATGCTGTGCTTTGTTGTAAACTGTCTCTACAACCATCTAGTTCTCCCTGAAGTGTTTCAAGATCTTCTGGGGTTCCACCCACACCTCCTCCTCCACCTCCATCCGACTGAGAAACTCCGGGCTGAATCCCTTCGAGCTCTGCAGTTTTTTCTTCGAGTTGTGCGGTCAATTCATTTATTCGCGCTGTTGCTTTTTGATTTCCATATTCTTGCTGTAAATATATTAAATATTGATATATTTTAATAGATTTGGTAGATAATAATACTAAACTCAGTAATTCTGACTGTTGTTGTGTAAGTTCTCTTTCTCTTCCCGTTTCGATATTTTCAGGGGCAATGTGGGTAACTGGCGTCGACATGATATTATATTATATATAATATAATATTATACTTTACGAATTAAATATCATTTATTTATTTAACCTTAATTATTAAATAAGTTATATGGTGGTTAATATTTTATTTTTATAATAATTATTAATATATATATGTTGTTATTAGATGGTATTTCACCAGAAGATGATAATAATGGTGAAGATGATTTATTAGAATATGCAACTAAATATGATGTAAATAATTTCAAAAAATATAATAATTGGTGGGATATATATTGTTTATCTGATATAGATAATATATCAAACGAAGAAGCGACCCAAGTATTATTTGGATCTTCAGAAAATTATGATAAAAATTATAAATATAATATTCAAAATGAAATATGTTTACCTAAATTAGGCCAAACTATTAATAATATAACCATAAATGATGAACAAAATTATATAGATAATATTGATAAAAACTCTGATTTCAGAAAAGGACCAAGCAGTTACTATAGAAGATTTCGAGAAATGCGATGGGAAAATCAAGATAATTTACCTCTATTTTATAAAAACAAAACTAATGAAATGGGATCTAAAATTTGTTTAGATTCTAATAAAAATGAAGTAGATTTAAAAACACAAATAGGATGTTATGAAAATAATATTTTAACAGATACATCTGAAACTGATTGTGTAGGAGAAGATAAAATATGGAAAAGTGAAGAATATTTATGTAAAGAAGATCCTGGAAACATCTGGACATCAAAAGAAGATAAATCCACTGAGGGTTCTGGTAGTACAAGTAATTCACTTACTTTTGATAAGATGATACCATTTGGTTCAAAAGTGAATATTATGAATAATTTACAAAATCATGGATTAAATGAATGTATAAGACCAATTTCTCCTCCAAAAACAATAAATAAAGATAGTATGTATTATTTACCATCATATACAAATAATGATGATTTATTATTTAATAATGAGTTTTCTTCTGAAAATCTAAAAGAAATTAGAAGAAATGTAGTTCAGTGGGCTGGATTACAATCAAATCCATCAAGTCCAACTTTTGATGAAATAGATGATTCAGGTCAAAGAATAGTTAGTAAACAAGATATATTTCAAAGTAGTGCAGGATCTTTTGATGCATATGCCACAACCTGTAGAAAACACGAATTAGACTCAAAAATATCACCAAATATGATGAAAAATAAATGTCATCCTGGGTGGGATGGTAGTGATATGATAAATAAGATAGGTTTTAAAAATATTGAAAGTGGTAATTCTACTAATGAAATATATCCTAAAAATAAAGAAAAAGATGGATCATTTACAAAAGGTAGAGGATTAAATTTGAGTTATAGCTCAAGGACCGGACTTGATGAAGATGAACAAAAATATTATCAGAAACATGAAAATATGAATATGGAAAATGATCAGTCAATTAATTTTTCTCTTAGAAATAGAAATAATGGAGTCATTATTGATGATTTATTTTATTTTGATTTTAATTACAATTTTAATTTAAATAATTATCATAACAATACTAATCCAGAAACTCATAAATATTACGATTATTATCCATCATTTAATCGTTATATAGAACCAGATGTTCTTAATAAAGATAATTGGTCATTAGGTTTTAATTCTACTGATCCTAAAGAGTATATTCCACCTTATTTTTTAAATTATAGTCAAAACTATTATCATCCAATTTTTAATGACAAATATGATAAAAATGGACATAATGGAAAACCAAGTCAAAGGACTTTATTAAATAAAGAGTTTAATGATAAAACAATTAAAGATTATGTTTTGTATGATGTATATCCTCATAAACCAAGTGGAAATTATTATATAGGGGATTATAATCTTCTTTTAGGTGGGGGAGAACATCCTGGATGGACAAGTAAGAATAATTGGAACAGAAATCCTTGGAAAACAATTCCTAAAGATAATAGTGCACAATGGTTAGAAATAAATATAAATGATAATATTAAAAATATTAAAAATAATTATATAGATAATCCATTTACAGATACAAATGCAAGTTTTTTTTATGAAAATCGACCAAAATGTGTGACAAAATCTGATTATATAGATAATAATAACATATATGATGAAGAAAATAGTAAAATATGTGAAAGTGTAAATAAAAAATATATGTATAGAAATGATTATTTTAATTTTAAACAAGACTGTGAAAATCAAACAGGACACTCAGCTAAACACACCTCGATTGATTCTCCACCAAGTTTATTAATAAATAAACAACAACAAAGTAGAAGTCCTGAAGAACAAAAAGATCGTGATATGAATCCGATGCACAGATCACAATCTGATACAAATAATGGGAAAAATCCGGATGGTGGTGGAACACTTGACGATGGTGGTGGAACAATTAATAATAATAATCCATGTATATTTATTCCTCATAATTACAAAGGAATGTATACGAACACTGGTAATAAAGAAAATGAATATGTTGATGATAATCATCCATTAAAACAAACCAGATTTTCTTCAAAAACTGGATATATTGGTGCTAATCCAAATAATAATAATTTTAATTTATGGCCAGGTGGTCTTTATGAAGAAGATTATGGTGATATTAAAACATATAAAGTAAAAAATAAGGATAATATTTCTCCGATTCAAAATAATTACTCAAGTCCTTATAAATCTAAATGTTTTGTAAAAAAATCTAATACTGATAAAGATCCTTCATTACCTACTGGATGTGATGGTCATGGAGAAACTAAGGAAAAAACAAATACAGAAGGTTTTAATAATTATAATGGACCAGATATTTTAAATAAATATTATATTTATGATGAAAAAACTGATACATATATTGGAAATAAAAGATCTGAGTTTATAAAAGAACAAAACAATACAAGTATCTCGAGAGCCTTAGAAAATTATAATTTCCCTAATGAAATTAAAAAGATAACAGCAGATTTCACAAATCCTGATGGAAAACCATCTGATTTTAATCAGAAACTTATGCTGGAACGTATTTCTTCTAAAGTAAATAATGGAGACAAATGTGTTGTATATGATACAAATAATCCAAGTGATTATATTGAACTTACTCAAGATGATTTAGAAACTTTGGTTGATTATGATGATTTAAATATAGAAGACCAGGCAGCATATATGTTCTCACAAGTGAAAGGATTATGTCCCTTGCTTATTAAATATCAAAGAGAAACATTGAAAAATGGATTTAATTCTGATATACATATTGATGCTGCGAGAGGTAGCAAACTTTTACCAAGCGGTGACCAAGTAAAAAAAACATCTGGAAACTCATCATATATAAGAGATGCATTACTTACAGGATATATAGTCCGTGATACCAGCAAAAGTTTTCACGGAGTCTTGGGTGGAGGTTTAAGAGTAACTATACCAACAAATAGTAGTACATGGAAAAGACTTTCGAAAATTAAGGATGGTTCCAGTAGTAAATGGCATACGTTTGAAAATGTGTGGCCAGAAAATGCTCCTGATTCAAAAAAACTAAAAAGTCGTAAACAGGAAGATGTAGATGCATGGTTAAATAGATACGATGGTATAAAAACAACTACATCATATATAGTTACTGGTTATGCATCACAAGATAGACCTAAAAAAGATAATTTATATACAGATACTTTTGATCAAACAAAAATTGCCGATGGTAAAATACAACATACATTAAAAAATATAACATATTTAAATAATGAAAATGATGATCCAAAATATACATTAATAAATGAACTAAATCCATTATTGAAAAATAGTTCTCAATTATATAATTATACAGTAAAAAGTAATTCTGGTAGATTGAATAATGATGAATATCTAACAAGTTTAAATTATTTTAATAGAGTTGGCGGAACTAATGAGTTTTTCAAAGCACAATATTCTAATAATATTAAAAATGATGGAATCAATCAATATGGAAGCGAAATAAAATCACAACCTGGAAAAAATCTCAACACAAATATGTTATCTGATCAAATCAATATGTCTATTAAACCTATAAATACAACTCCTCGTTATTCAAAGATGTGGATTTATAATGATAAAGGATGGATCAGAAATACAGATCCAAAAATGAGTCAAAACGGATATTTAATTGACCCTATAACTCAAAAAGGTGAATATGAATCATCTACAGCTACTGCAAGTCCTGTATATCGAATGTTTGAACATCGTGATAGAGGCTTTGGAATTAATGGTGCTTCATATTCTAAATATATTCAAACCAGAAATGATATTGATAAATATAATGATAATATTTATATGAAATATGATGAACCTATATTAACTTATGATTCTAATACTCAATTAAATATAACTCAAAATAATATTCATCAAAGTGTAGTACCTTATTGTGAAAAAAGTTCATTAGATGGTGGAGATCTTGATGAAAATTATAATGAAAGTCAAGTTGGATATTTCTCTAAAATTAAAACACTTTTTGATCCCAAATTGAACGGATTAATCGGAAATGATCGATCTAAAGATGTAACGGTCCATATTGATACTAAAAATAACAGTTTCACAAAAGAAACATATTTAGCTGGAAAACCAAAATATCCTATGATATCAGCTGGTCCAGATTCAGATTCTATTATAAATGAAAATGGTTCTATTAAAATTAATAAATATAATTTTAATGATAATCATAAATTAAGTGAATATAAAGATCATTTAACTAAAATTAATAACGAATTAGTAACTGATACAACAAAGCCATGGTATGGATTAGGATCTTATATAGCAGAAACAGAAAAAACATCAGAAACTCGAGATGTTATTAATAAAACAGAACCTAAAAATAGTGATAAAGATAATATATATGATAGAAATGCACAAACTAATATATTATTTGAACGAAGTCCTGTATCTTACATGTGTCCAAGAAATTGGTATGGTAATAATGTGTGGGGTTTATCAACCGAATTAACAAAATCATCTAATATAATGAATATTGATCAGTATAATAAATACGGACCAGAAGATATATCTAACAGAGATGAATTATGTTGTGGATTGCAGAAAGGTATGACAGAATCAGATAAAGAATTATTTTATCCTGGTACCGCATTTCAGGAAATGTTTTGCCCACCAGATAAATGCTATATACCAGATAATGATACTTTTCATGGGGGAATTTGGAATGGTGGTAACCCAAGTAGTGGTTGCAAATCAATTATAAATAATTCTAAAAGATTTGATGATTATATTTTAGAAAAATCATATTTAAATCTTAACTATTATTTGACAGAATCAAATTATTTCAATAAAAAAAAAATAGATACAAAAAGACAAATATATCAAATGTCTTTAAAATCTACATCATATCGTTCTACATCATCTAAAACAACATTAGGAAATCATAAAGACTTTAGTTCTTGGTTTTCTGATTATAAATCATTAGTTTTAAATGGAGGAAATAATCATAAAATATATCCAGGAATACTAAACTGGTTTTTAACTAACCCTATAACAATTTGTTGTTTAGGATATAATGATGAAGATTCATATGAAGGAGAAATTGGTATTTCTGACAATTTGGGTTTATTATCATATAATTATATATTAACTAAAAACTTCAAAGAATTAATTGATGATCTAACAATTGATGAACTTATATATTTATTTAAAAAATCTGTAGGACGTTTAGGAGGTTTAGATTTTACAGAAAATTATAATACTATATCTAATTTTACAACTATATATGAAAAATATAAATCTAATACTGATAATATATTAAATACTTTAAACTCAAATATATTTGTTACAGATTGTAATAAAATCTCAGATATTCATCAGATAAGATTTCAATTAAATAGTGATAGAAATTCAGAAAATATTATATTAATGAAAGAATTAACACAAAATAGTAATATTACAAATGAATTAGTAAATATTTCTGGTCCATTAAATACAATTAGATATTTATG
>MDTD01116535.1_pt1 | contig 21403 bp, 19 predicted proteins | sample 811221 | NCBI WGS metagenome assembly MDTD01 (sample SAMN05326646, study PRJNA326480) | marine metagenome | isolation source: seawater | place: Pacific Ocean: South West | collected 2011 | reverse complement strand
TGTCCTGAATTTGAGCTTCGCTCAATCCCGGCTCGACACGAGCCGGCTCGCTAAGGCAAAAAAACGTACATGCGTTTGCCCTGGTCAATCCCCAATCTTAAGACTGTCGTTCGAAGTCATTTGCTATACTTGCACATCATGTCAGAACACATCGCGATTCTTCAACACCAATACATGAACATGATCCTTTCCGGGGCCAAAACCATTGAGAGTCGGCTGACCTCAAACAGTCTGGCACCGTATCAACAAATCAAAGCTGGACAGCGGATTTATTTCAAGCAATCGTCCGGCCCATTTCGCGCCACTGCCATTGCCAAGTCGATCGACTTTTATGACCAACTCAACCCCCGGAAACTCCAACAGCTTTACGACCAATACAACACCGCGGTTTGTGGGACGCATGACTACTGGTTTGTCACCAAAGCCAAAGCGCGCTTTGCCACATTTGTCACACTCAACGATGTCCTGCCAACCTCGATTGGCCCACCGATGAAACCGTCACAAGGCCTGGCATGGTTTGTCATCAAACCCGTGGATATCCCCCTGCCGTTTGCGGTGACAGTTACCCAAGGTGCAATCAAAAATGGATACATCTCCATGAGCAAACATCTCCAACAATTATCTGTTGGCGATTGTCTGACGTTACACCTGCCTGACCAAACCGTGATTCAGACCGACATCACCGAGAAGAAAATCCTGCGTTGGCGGGGTTGGCGTCAACTCTTTGATAACATGAACATGTACGATGGTGACCGTGTTATTTTTGAACCATTAGGTCAACTGTCGTATCGTGTTCACTTTCAGATTCAAAGACAAAAATAAAGATTAGCCATGCCCCAGATCACCAACTATGTTTCACCTACCGAGTGTCTGTTTCTCATCCAGAATGCCAAGGAAGAGGACATGGGGCACAAAGGTCTGGACCTCACCAGCCAGACATTCATCGAAGCCGACCGCCAAGGCAAAGCTACCTTCCGCGCCCGCAAAGAGGGGAAACTCGCTGGAGCCGCCCTGCTCCAATGGATCGCCCGTATTTATGATCCATCGTTAGAAGTCGAAGAACACATGGCTGATGGCGATAACCTCACTACCGGATGTGATATTGCCACCGTCACCGGCCCATTGCAAAGTATCCTGAGCTTTGAGCGAGTCGCACTTAATTTCATGACGCATTTATCAGGTATCGCGTCAATGACCTGGCAGTTCGTCCAACTCACCCAAGGCACCAAAGCTGGCATTTTCGACACCCGCAAAACCATCCCCGGCCTGCGATCGCTTGCTAAATACGCTGTGGTCTGCGGCGGTGGTCAAAACCATCGCATTGGCCTGTTTGATGCCATCCTCATCAAAGACAATCACATCGCACATATCCCACTTGAGCAATTAGGTGAGGCTCTGAAAGTCAGCTTTGCTGCAGCTCGACAATCTGAGAATCCGCCCAAGTTCATCGAAGTTGAGGTCGACAACCTTGAGCAACTCAAACGCGTCCTGGACTGTGGCGTGGATATGGTGCTACTGGACAACATGGATAACGACACGCTCAAACAAGCAGTCGCCATCCGCGATGAACTTGCCCCCACCGTCCAACTCGAAGCCTCCGGCACGGTGAACCTCAGCACCGTGGCAGACATCGCAAAAACCGGCGTCGACCGCATCTCCGTGGGCGCGATCACCCACTCAGCCCCGACACTGGATATCGGGCTGGACATCACAATGTAACCCACATGAACACATTAAAGCCCGGGGACTTCAGACTCCGGGGTGCCTTGTAAATGAAATCTGAACACCGAACCATGCCCAACGCCGCCCCCATAGATTGGCAAGTGTTAAACGCCCTGCTTCGTGCAAAAGGCCCAACCAATATCCAACACCTTGCTACGCAACTGCACAGTACCATTGACGACATTCGTGACTGCATCGCGCGATTGGAAGTCGATGGCTGCAAGTTTGATCATTCAATCCAAGGCTGCCAACTCATTGAAGCTGGCCTTGGGACATGGGGTGATTTTCTCAAACCCATCACATCACTGACGCAGGTTTATCAGCAGACCGCCAGCACACAGGACGCACTTCGCCGACTCATCGAGCATCATGGCCGTCAGGCTGACAGTGCTGTCGTGGTGGCCGACAGTCAATCTGCTGGTCGCGGTCGCATGGGACGCCAATGGCTCGCCCCCCCCGGAAGGTGCCTGTTATTCAGTCGTGCATGGGTTGGCAGTAATGCTGATCCAATCCACACCATCAACCGACTGACATTCAGTACGGCTGTGGCAATGGCGATGGGTATTGAATCGGTCACGAATTTGAACGTCAGTATCAAATGGCCCAATGACCTGCTCATTGATGGGAAAAAACTGGCAGGCATCCTGGTCGAAACCATGACGCTACCCAACGGTCAACTTGCTGCGATGATCGGCGTGGGGATCAATGTCAATCTCAATCAAGCTGACCTTCAAACCATGCCCGCGGAAGTTCAAGACATTCCTATGAGTCTGTTATTACACAATCAAACTGTGGATCGCCTGCTGGTGTTGTATTCGGTTTTGGATGCGTTAAACAGTGCCTTAAGTGAAACCGACACTGAAAAAATTCTGACACAGTGGCGTAAACGCAGTATGCTCATGGGAACCCATATCAGTATCCAACACAATGCCAAAACCTACACCGGCACTGTCGCTGATCTGGACCTTGCCGACGGCCTGATCCTCCGCACGGATCACGGATCGTTGGTGCATCTGCCAGCAGTCTCATCGACGATTGTGACTTAAGACCATTTATGGTTGGTCCACTACTTCTAAAATCAAAAACTATTTCACACTCAAGCCAAGTCAGAAGTTTCGCGAAGACTGGGATACGCACAAAAATAGGCAAGCGCAAGAATCCCACGCTTGGCAGAGCTTCAGTATTGGGCTTGATGGGATAGCATTATCTGTCTGGTTTTACACAAGGCCTCTGTTGTAAAAACCAACCCAATTAGATATTCACCCCTTGGCCAACGCCACGAGTAAATCCAAACCCTCAGTGAGCATATCGGTGTCGCAGGCGTAGCTGATTCTAAAGTGCGTATCGCGGTTGGAAAAGACATTGCCGGGAATGATGAGCATGCCTTTGTCGATCGCGCGTTCGACAAATTGCGATGCGGTGATGCCCAGATGTTCGGGGACTTTCGGAAAGGCATAGAACGCGCCACCGGGGGTGGTTAATTCAAAATGTCCACTGAGTTTTTCGACCACCAGATCGCGTTTTTTCTCATACGCATCAATGTGGGTCTGCATATCGGTATCCAACGCCGCCACACCTGCCACCTGCACCATGGAGGGAGCGCAGACGAAAGAGTATTGCTGGAGCTTGGTCATCTGCTCGATGATCGCCTTGGGGCCGACGGCATAGCCCAATCGCCATCCGGTCATGCCATAGGTCTTGGAATAACCGCGCAGGAGGATCAAATTCTGCGAATAGTCCGTAGGCGATGGGCAACGCTTTTTGTCACTGCCTGCTGGACGTTGGATTTTTTCGTAGCAGAACTCGTCATAGATTTCGTCGGAGAGGATCAGCAGGTTGTGTTTCTCTGCCAAGGCAACCACGTCCTTACAGGTCTGATCCGTGGCCACCACACCGGTGGGATTGCTGGGTGTGTTAAAGAGGATGAGTTTGGTTTTGTCTGTGATGTAAGGTTCAAGCTTATCCGCTGAAATCTGAAAGTCCGGGTAGGTGTCCACATAGACAGCTGTCGCGCCGGTAAGGGTGACCAGGTGCTTGTACATGACAAAATACGGATCGGGGATGAGCACTTCGTCGCCGGGGCCGACTGTGGTCATCAGCGCAAGCATGAGTCCGCCAGAGACACCGGAGGTGACCAGTGAGCCGGCTGCATCAAAATCCCAGTTGGGCAGTTCCGCTTTGAGATGTGTGCCAATGCGTTGCTGGAGTTGCGACAAGCCCTGCGTGACGGTGTAGCGGTTATGCCCCTGCTCGATGGCTGTGATGGCTGCCTGCTTGATGGTGTCCGGCACATCAAAGTCCGGCTGACCAATGGAAAGGTTAATCGGATTCTTGAGCTTGGCAGCAAGATCAAACACCTTACGGATACCCGAAGCATCAATGGCACGAAGTTTATCAGTGATGAAATGATTGGGGTCAAACATGGGGAAACCTTTGGTTTCAGAGTTAGGGATTAGGGATTGGGGCAGCATACACAGATTGGAATGTAATATGCATTATAGACGAATTTCAAACGGTCATTGAAGTAGCCAGATTAGCGATAAGAACGGGAATGTCATTCTCCCCTACTCGCTAATCACTGTTCCCTGCTCCCTAAAATAAAAATGACAAAACAAGCTGACCCGCGAAGAGTCAGCTTGTTTGAATTGTCATATCATTTGGATCACTGCGTTAAGCGAGCTTACTTGGCAGCTGCAGCAGGCTTCTTGCTCTTGGCGCCGGTGATCAGCTTGCGGTTGCCTACTTTGGGCAGACCGGTGGGTGTGCTACCGTCCATATCAAACTTGCCCTGCTCTGAGAGCTTGGCGATACGTTCGGTACGGGTGAGGACGTTACGGTGCTTGGCAAGCCCGCTACCACTTTTGAGACTGTTGTCGATACTCATGTCTATCGTTCCGTTCTGCTTATCGAACCCTTCAGCCGATTACTTGCTGGGGCCATCGTATCTTTCAGGATACATGTCGCTTAAATCGCCAGCTCCCCTTTTGGAGTCCTGCCACAGTCGACCGAGGCGTCGGAGTAATTGTTTGTACTCACGGGCTCGTTGACTGTCGAGATCACTGGCGAGGAAGCCCTCCAGGGCCACCACTTTGAATCGATTATTATTAACGAAAATCGCCGCGGCATCAACCCCATGTTGCCCTAAAAATTCAACAAGCTCCCCGGCTTCCTTGGGTGGATAGTGAACAAGCACGAAATAATTGAAGCCAGCAACGTATTTCCCAGGGGTTACTGCAACCGGCCCCGACTTCTCTTTTCCGTCTCCAACCGTTTTAGAATCAACACCTTGCAATGTTTTCTCAGTAGCGCCATTACTACCATTGGCAATCAATGCAGACCGATTGTACATCTCCTGCTTGGACTCCCGTTCCTGGCGGACAAGGGTCAAACGATCTTTATCGCCACGGGTATATCCAACCCAATACACCATCGCAAGCAAGCCCACGAGGATGAATCCGGCCAGCACCGCATACCCTTTGGGGATACGCAATACCAACGGGCCACTGCTGGTTGGCTCGAACACCGCAGGCTGTGACTCGGCGACAACGGGCTGGGTTGCCGGCGAATCCTCATCGTCTGCATGTGCCTCAGGATGTGCTCCAGAACGCTCACGTTGATCGCGTCCTGAACGCATCACTTCAAATGGCGCTATTCGGTCTTTTCGACTCATCGGAATCTCGTCCCATCTTTCCCGCCGGACCCTCTACCCTCTAACGTCGATTTCGCATTCCAGCGATCAGTTCCTATCATAAGCACTAATCATGGATTCAGCACTAAAAAATATCCGCCAAAAGGTTGAAAACCAGATTCGTCTCTCTGCAGAGGATGGCTTGACGCTACTGACCACACCCGACATCTGGACGGTGTGCGAGTTGGCAGACATGGTCAAACAACGCCTGCACGGTGATCTGGTTTACTACAACATTAACCGTCATCTGAACTACACCAATCTCTGTGCGCTGTCGTGCAAGTTCTGTGCGTTCTATCGCAAGAAGGGACAGGACGGTGCTTATGAGTACTCCGTAGAGCAGATAGTCGAAGAAGCAAAGAAGGCTGCCGACGCCGGCGCCACCGAGATGCATATCGTCGGTGGCCTGCATCCATGGCTGCCCTTTAGCTACTACACCGACATGCTCAGCGCGATCCGAGAGGCTGCGCCCAAACTGCACATCAAAGCATTCACCGCAGTAGAGATCGTCCACCTTGCTCGGATCAGTAAACGCCCCAATGATCTGCGTGCAGTGATGAGTGATCTCAAAGATGCAGGACTTGGCTCACTTCCTGGAGGTGGTGCCGAGGTCTTTGATGACCGTGTGCATGACGAAGCATTCAAAGGCAAGATCCGATCAGACAAGTGGATCGAAGTCCACGAAGTCGCCCATGAACTTGGCATCATGAGTAACGCAACGATTCTCTATGGCCACATTGAATCACTCCAAGACCGCGTCCATCACCTGTGCATGCTTCGTGAAGCGCAGGACAAGGCAATTGCTGACAACCTGCCAGGGCGATTCCAAACGGTCATCCCCCTGCCGTTCATCCCCGATGATTCGGAACTCCAACACCTGCCCGGCCCATCAGGATTGGAAAACCTCAAGATGCTGGCAGTCAGTCGCCTGATGCTTGATAACTTCGCGCATGTCAAAGCGTTCTGGATCATGCAAACCCTGGAACTGAGCCAACTGGCATTACACGCTGGCGTTGATGACCTTGATGGCACGGTCGTCTGGTACGACATCACCCATGTCGGTGGTGAGAACACGCACCAGGAAATCGGTGTCAATGAGTTACGCACAGCTGCCCGAGATGCTGGTCAGGTTCCAATCGAACGTGACACGATCTATCGTCGCGTGATCCGTGATGGCGCCAAGTGGCAAGTGCAGGAAACACAAAAAGCAACCGTCTAAATCTCAACACACCACGCAAGCCGCCAGATGAAGACCGAAGGGATGAATCTGACGGGTGTCTTCAAATTTAGATGTTAAACGCATCCGTCAGATTCACTTCGTTCATCTGGCGGCTTGTGTTCGAACTTCAAAAAATTATTGATACATGGACATCACTCGTCCATGTACTTCTTTTTCTCATAGCGATGTGGATCAAAGACATCGTCTTCACCACCGGATTGTGATGTGGGGGGCACATTGTTTTCCCGACTTCCGGGGCCACTTCCGGGGGTTCCGGGGTGTTGGTTGAACATTTCATGCATGCGGTTTTGCATGTCGTTCATGCCCTGCTGCACCTGTTCACCAAACGCGAGCATCCGGGCGTGGGCATAGCCTTTGAGTGCCTGCATGAAAATAAATGCTGCCATAATGACCATCCAGAAACTCTGGAGTTTAAAGAGTCCCAAGACGATCAATCCGATTGCTGCGATCATGCCGATGGTCGCCACAAATTGCAGACTCTTGCGATAGCCCACAAAGAACCAGAGAATTGACTGGACAATCTGCCCGCCGTCCAAGGGATAAATCGGGAACAGGTTAAACACCAACAGTACGCCATTGACGAGCATCAGGTGATAGACCACCTTCATCACCACTGGGACGGACTCTCCGGGCTGTACTTGATAGTTGCTGGCCAGTAATTGCCAGACGACAAAAAGGACAGGCACCAAAACCACATTCACCAACGGGCCAGCAACCACCGACCACAACACCGCACCGGGTCTTTGTGGCGGCTGAACATAGGCCACACCCCCAAGTGGGAAAAGCACGATGGTATCCGCCTTGCCTTTGACTGAACGACATGCCAGCGCGTGCCCGAACTCATGCATGAGTACGATCAGAAACAGACCGACATACTCGGCAACAAACACGATGGGTTGCTCGCCGGATATCTGAAAAAAGAAAAACGCTGCCAGCAGCCACGTCCAATGCAGATACGCGGTGATGCCGAAAAGCGAAAAGAGTCGGAAACTTCCTTGGGGGCTTGGTAACATGGTTAAGAGTATATGTCAGAATTCAGGTCAACGTGAAGTGCCGAACATTCGCCAGAAGGAATCAGACATGCCACACCAACCATCGCAAACTGCCATCGTCACCGGCGCCGGCAGTGGGATCGGCCGGAGTCTTGCCAATCAACTCAGTCAATTGGGTTACCACGTCGTACTCGTGGGGCGCACGGAAGAGACCTTGGAGCAGACGTCCCAATTACTCGAAGGCCCCTTTAGCATCCATGTCGCAGACATTGCCGACGCAGCGGCTTGCCGGGAGTTGGTAGCCAAGGTGTCAGAAAAACTGGGTCGGATTGATGTCTTGGCAAACGTGGCAGGCTTTGCACCAAGTCTTCAAATCGAGCAGGTCACCGCTGAACTCTGGCAGCAAACCATCGACACGAATCTGAGCAGTGTGGTCAATCTCACCGCGGCCTGCTGGCCCGTCTTTGAAAAACAGAAGTCCGGCTTTGTTGGCAACATCTCATCCATGGCGAGCATCGACCCGTTCCCCGGATTCTCGATTTATGCAGCAGCCAAGGCAGGTGTGAATCTGTTCACACTCGTCACCGGTCGTGAAGGTGCCCCCATCGGCGTCCGCGCCATGGCAGTCGCACCCGGAGCAGTCGAAACTGCCATGCTCCGAAATCTCTTTGATGAGTCGATGATCCCCGCAGAAGCAACGCTGTCCCCTGACGATGTGGCCAAGGTCATCGTCGATTGCCTGGAAAACAAACGAAGCTTCGAACCTGGACAGACTCTTGAACTGCCAAGTCCTGCTTGAGTTTATTTGTCAAAACCATCACAGACTGAAGAACGACTCACCGTAGACCATCAAGCCGCCAAAGTGTCCGACGGCGCCGACGAGTCCGATGACCAAGAGCAGACAGACACGAAATAGACGACGGTCTTTGTTGCTAAGCAAATCCACCCACAACAACGCTGGACTGGCCAACGCACACCCCACGCCCAACCAGCGATGCAGACTCGGGGTCTGCGTGGTCAACTCAATGGCGTAACCCTGCTCGATGGCAAAGATCCATCCAGTGATCGCAGCAATAACGGCTCCGGCACTCCCCAGCAGCAGGCAAAACGTCACCGCAGAAGTCATGCCCGTGCGACGTTGCGTGAGGCTAAAAAGCTCAGCAAGACCTGCGGCCATGATTAAAGCGATTGGGAAATGCACTGCAATGGGATGAAGTCTGCCTATGAGATAGTAAAGCGGTGCCTTGGTTTTTTCAGGTTCAACATCAGCGTTGGACTGCTCTGACGATTCAGCCATGCCTGTCATATTGCTTGACGGCTTGGCGGCAATGGCAAAGGCGCCGTTGGCAATCCAATCCGAGACGATCTTTTTTTCGTCATCAGGCATCGGGCCGAATTTGGACTTGGCTGGCGGCATGTCATCAAAGTCGATCATCAAAAATAATTCCGAGTCATCCGGCTTGCCAGGGACGACCAGTGATGGTGTTTGAGCCATCCGCGCCAAGTCCATGACATAGCCGAAGTCCCCCTTGGGTCTTGCGTTCTCCGGGCCGTGACATTCACTGCAACGGTTCTGGAATATCTCGGTGACCTGCGAGAGCATACGGGCCTGGCTCACAGCCGCTTCGGTCGTTACCAGAGCATCGGTTGCCTGTGCAATTACGTCACTGCACAGGAAGCTCCCAAGCAATGTGCCCAACAGGACAGTCATGCAAACAATCCGTCGATTCATGCGTTGATACATTCTATTTTGTGTTCCTCGGAATTGAAGCGGGTATCTGATGCTTGTTCGATTAGTCACGAAGCTCCTTTAGCTTGGCTTCGACTTCACGGGCGTGTCCTTGCGGGGTCACACTTGGCCAGTGATACGCGATTTTGCCATCAGGATCAATCAAAAAAGTTTGACGCATGATGCCCATTTTGGCCACACCGTCACGGACTTTTTCGCCCCAGACGCCGTAGGCTTTGATCATCTGCATGTCGGTATCACTCAGCAGGTCAATGGACAGCTTGTATTTGACCATAAAATCCCGATGGCTTTGAGGGTCATCTGCACTAATCCCCAACACCTTGGCATTGGCGTGTTCAAGGTCTTTGAGTGCTTCGGAAAATTCACAGGCTTCAATGGTGCAGCCGGGCGTGTCATCCTTGGGATAGAAATACAGGACCAGCCAGTTGCCAGCCAGATCGCCAAGTGAAATGGATTTTTCGTCCTGGTTGGGCAGACAGAAATTCGGGGCAGGTTGTCCAATGGTAAGGCTCATGAGGTGTTCCTTTTAAAGACAGTGATTAGGAATTAGGGAGTCGTGATTAAGGTTGGATTCATGGGCACGATCGTGACAATTGGCGTATGTGATGTCAATGTCTTGCCCTGTTCGCTAATCCCTAATCACTAATCCCTGTATGACTGACTGGAAACATTGTACACGCCAACGTAATCTATTGGTCTATGCCATGGACGTTATACCGTCATATTCTCAAAGACCTCGTCAAACTGCTGACGATGTCGGTACTGGTGCTGGTGATTGTGATCGCCGTAGCAGTGGCCATTCGCCCGTTAACCAAGGGGCAACTTGGCGCATTGACGCTTATCAAGTTCATTGGTCTTAGTGCCCCGACGATTCTGGACATCGCCCTTCCGTTCGCATCTGCCTTTGCCAGTACGCTGGTGTTTCACCGGATGATTTCCGACAACGAGATCATTGCCTGTCGCGCCAGTGGCATGAGTTTTCGGATGATCTTTGCCCCGGTGGCATTCCTTGGGTTGCTGCTGACGGTATTGATGTTTTTGCTAAGCAGTTGGGTGATCCCTGAATTTTCCCGACTCGCTGCCAAGACCATTCAGACCGATGCGATCCGAGTCGTCATCAGTGAGCTTCAGGAAAACCATGTCTTTCGGCAAGGTGACAACGTCATCTATGCTGACAAGGTTCAGGAAATCCAACTCAAACCCGGCGACATGGGGACTGAAAATCAGGACATCGAGCAACTGCGACTGGTCATGCTACAGGGCGTAGCCTTTGGGCAGCTTGATGATACCGGTCGGCTTCGTCGTGACTCTACGACCCAACAAGCGGATTTGGTCATCTACCAAAAAGATGATCAATCCTGGGTGACACTTCGACTGCATAACGCTTCAATTTACAGTGGTAATCCCAATGAACCCTGGGGGACGACCGGCGAAGCGGAATACACCGTGCCGATCCCCAACCCGTTTCGCAATCGGCTGCGGTTTCTCAGTGCTGCGGATCTAAGGCGAATCGAAACGTTCCCTGAGACATTCAAAGATCTCAAGAGTCTGAAAATCGCCCTTTGCGCCCATATGGCTGAACGGATTATTTTCGACCAGATACTCGAAAAATATACTCCTGCCCAAACGGGTAATGATGCGACAGCACTTGGCCAATCCGGCACGTTCACCCTCATGGGCATGACCGACGCTTACCAGTATGTCATTCATGCTGCGGGCGCCCAACAGGTCAACGAGCGAAACATCAAACTCCTGGGCACTGCCAAGCAACCGATCATGATCGACTATTACCGGTCAGGCAAGCCTTCCACACGAACCGTCACTGACTCTGCCTTACTGATACTGGACTTCGACGAAGACCTGCTGAACATGGAATTGCAGCTTGGTAAAAGTGAAGTGACCGACCTGAGTAAACCCGAAGGGTTTGTGACACAACACGCCAAGCTCCCGCCGATCAAAGCACTGCGTTGGCCTCAAACCGCGCAGGGTTCCATCATGCAGGTCCTGATGAGTCGAAGCGTGTTTGAACTTGAAGATGTGGTCGCCCAACGCTATTCCCAGGATCGCGTTGTCGTGGAGTCTGCCCATAAGATGCATACTGCCCTAACTGACATGGGCTGGGATATCATGGCTTTGCGACATCAACGGGCAGCATCCTCCATGGGCTGTTTCCTGATCCTCTTGCTCGGTGCGATGATGACCTGTTACATGCAGGGACGCACGCCACTGGTGGTCTACTTCTGGAGCTTCGCGTTGGCGGCAGTGGCAGTGATCATCACACGATCATCCGAGAACATGATCAAGGGACAGGAAATGAACATGTTCTTCAGTGCCCTGCTCATCTGGTCAGGGAACCTGCTGATACTCTGTCTAATGTTGTTCCTGGGCAGTAAAATTTCCAAACCACGATAAGTTAAACAGGGATTAGGGAATAGTGATTTGGGATTAGGGAAAGGCAAAAAGAAATGAAACATCGTCATACCAACAAGTTTGCATCAACGTTGATATCCCCACCCATCAACTACAATATCCCTACTCCCTACTCCCTAATCACTAATCACTAAAAAAAATGACCATCCTCGACCGTTACATCATCAAGACCTATCTGCTGAACTTCGTCATTCTGCTGGCGGTTCTGATGGCGTTATTCATTGTCGGGGGCGTGCTCATTGATTTGGATGAATACATCGCAGCTGGCGAAATGCTTGCCAAGCGTGACGCCAGTGACAGTATCTGGTACTACACCCTCTATGCGATCTTCGACTTCAACGGCCCGGTGCAGTTGATGCTCTACGCCTTTTTTTCAGGATTGGTTTGCGTCGGTGCTGCGGGCTTTACGCTCACAGGTTTAGCCCGGACACGTGAACTTACTGCCATGCTCTCCAGCGGGATTAGCATGTACCGCATTGCCATGCCCATGCTCTTGGCAGGCTTTGGACTTAACCTTCTGGCAAGTATCGACCAGGAATTTTTCCTCCCGCCCCTTGCCCATAAAGTCTCCCGCAACGTCTCGGAAATCAAATCCACCAGCGTCAAAAATCAACCCGTCTATTTCATGTCCGATGAAGCGGGCAGACTCTTTAGCGCAGGGCATTTCCAACAAGTCGATGGCACGGCACTGCTCACCGACCTGACACTGCTACAACGTAACGCTCAAGGACAAGCCGTCCAACGTATCGTTGCATCACAAGCGATCTGGAATGAAGACCGCAGCGGCTGGGAACTCACCGACGGCTTTGCACTGGTTCGTCCCCTCAACGGCAAGGCGGGAGTAGGCACAACCCATGACGTGAGCTTTGTACCCACCACACTCACCCCCACCGTCATCCGGGCTCGACTTGAATCCAACTACCTGAACATGCTCAGTGTCCGCAAGCTCCAGCGACTGGCAGGTAACGAACAAATCGACCAAGGCAAAGTCCGCCAAATCATGCACGGGCGGATGAGTCAACTGGTCCTAAACATGCTGGTCCTGGCGATGGGTTTGACGTTCTTTCTCTCCCGTGAACCGACCAGCGCCTTGTCTGCTGCTGTCAAAGCAACGGGCCTGTGTATTGGTGCCTGGTCGATGGGTCTGACGATGCAGAGTGCGGAAATCAGTTGGCTTAATCCGGTTGCGACCGCATGGCTGCCGGTGGTGATTTACATCCCGATTACCGCGATAACATTACAGACACTCAAGACGTGATACGGATTGCGCCTGTGATTTCGGATTTCGGATTTCGGATTTCGGATTTCGGATTGAATTTTAAAACCGCTTGCGGTTTAGCGCTACAATTCGCGCATCAAACATCCGAACAATCAAAAACAAATACAACGATCCATCACTGCTTGACCAGTGATGCCCCATTTGTTTCCCAAAGGTTGTCGATCTTCCCGACCTTCTGATAAAAGTCTCTAAGCTGAGGTGTAGGGGCAGTGAATATGACTTTGCCATCAATATTCTGCCAGGCGGTCACATCAGGATTCGCTTCGAGATAATCGTTGAGTTGATTTAAATTCCAGAAGACCAGTTTTAATTCATTACCCAACTTCATCACTTTGTAAGTCATGAAGCCTTGAATCATGTACATCTCGCAAAATTCGCCATTGAATTTGCCATGTGCTTTTTTGTACGCTTCCATGTCGGGCTTGAATTGCAGGTATAGCGTTCCATCGATTTCAAAAAGTCCCGCAGTAAAGACACCTTTTTCATCCTTGCTGAATTGGATGGTCAGTTGATATGCCTTTTCACCGCTCTTGGTAAAAGTCCAGGTTTGTGTGTCGGCTGGCGTTGTGTCTTTGACCACCGTGCCATCTTCGAGCACTTTGACTTGGTTGGCCGACTCCTGAGCTTTTATCTGCTCATCAGTCTTTGCAGGTTCACCCCAAGTCCCAATTAACTGAGGTTTGAAGACTGCCTGCTTTTCGTCCCCCAGACTGTTAAGGGATAGTACACAGCCACAGAGAGATAAAGCACACAGCGAGAGCATCAAACCCGTCAAACGTAAATGCAACATGATCAACCTCCGGAAAAGAGTTTATGGCGGGAATCTGATTGTGCCATCTGTCTGATGTCCAGTCAACGCAAAAATCCCTGTCACCAGTTGATTTAAACCACCATCAAGTCCATAATAACAGGTAGAGACAGCCCCCCATTTCCCACGCCTGCTGGGGTTGTTGATAAACCTGAACAGACAGAACTTTCGAGCGGATACGAGGTTTTTGATGAGTCGTAAACGACGCCGACTAGGTGAGATTCTCCAACACTGGGGCCTGATTGAAGATCAGCAGCTTGAGGAAGCTCTCAAGATCGCCCAAGGATCGCACAAGCGCATCGGTGATGTGCTTTGTGAGTTGGGTTATGTGCAGGACACCGATGTCGCCAAGGCCTTGGCATCCCAGGCTGGCTTGGAGTACATCGACCTGTCACAGGCTGATGCGATTGACAAGGAAAATCTGACACTCCTGCCGGTGGACATCATCAAAAAATTCATGGTGCTTCCCCTGGAAAAAGTTGGCAACAAACTCAAGGTCATCGTCGGTGATCCGTTGGGCCTGGACGTTTTGGACAACCTGCGATTCCGGATGAACTGCGAAATCGAAATCGCCTTGGCTGCCCGCTCACTGATCAAGGAATTCCTTGACGAGATGTTCCGCGAAACCCGCGAGAGTATCGACAAGGCCGTCCGTGAAATGACGGTCGACTCCTCGATTGACCAAGCTGCTTCCATGAACTCCTCAATGGATATCAGCGGCCTGACCATCGACAAGGGTAACAACTCCATTGACGTTAAAGGACGTGCTACGGATGCTGCCCAGGCACCGGTCATTCGCCTGGTCAACCAGCTTATCGCTCAGGCCGTCCATATGCGTGCAAGTGATATTCATGTCGAGCCGATGGGCGACCGTGTGCGATTGCGTTACCGCATTGACGGTGTCTGTCATGAACAGGACAAAATTCCAAAACGAACTCAGTCAGCGGTGATTGCCCGTCTGAAAATTATGTCCGGCCTGCGCATTGAAGAAAAGCGTGTCCCACAGGACGGTCGTATCAAACTGCGGATTGGTGATGACACGGTCGACTTTCGTGTGAGTTGCTGCCCTGCCTATCATGGCGAAAGTGTCGTGCTTCGTGTGTTGCGATCCGATGCGGCCATGTTGGGGCTGGAAAAATTGGGGCTCCGACCAGACACCCTCCAACTTTTCAACAGCATCATCTCCAAGCCCACCGGCATCTTCCTGGTTACCGGCCCCACCGGTTCGGGTAAAACGACGACGCTGTATTCAGCTTTAAACGTGCTTAACCGACCGGATAAAAAAATCATCACCGCCGAAGACCCTGTCGAATACAACTTCCAGGGGATCAATCAATGTCAGATCCACGAACAGATCGGCCTGACTTTCGGCAAAGTGCTCAAGGCCATGCTGCGTCAGGCCCCCAACGTCATCCTCGTGGGTGAAATTCGTGACAAGGAAGTGGCTGACGTTGCCATTCAAGCTGCCCTTACAGGTCACTTGGTATTCTCCACGTTGCATACCAATGACGCACCATCAGCCATCACACGACTCATCGACATGGGTGTCAAACCCTTCCTCGTTGCCTCAGCTTTGCAGGCCGTTCTTGCTCAGCGATTGATGCGCACCCTTTGCGACAACTGTAAAATCCCTGACCCGCATCCTAATCCCAAAGAGTTGGCCATTCTCGATTTTGACAAGGAAATGCTCGCTGGAAAGACGCTCTACAAAGCCGTCGGTTGTGATATCTGCAGCGGCACTGGATTCAAAGGTCGACGTGGTATCTATGAAATGATGCTCGTCAACAACGAAATCCGTGAGTTGGCCTTCAAACGCGCACCTGTTAACCAGATCCGAGCAGCTGCCATTGCCAACGGTATGCGAAACCTTCTAGGTGACGGGAAACTCCGAATCCTCGACGGCGGCACCACTACCGGCGAACTGGTCAAGATCGCTCAGGCTGAAGGTGTTGTCGAAATGGACGAGGAAGACGCAGCGTAAAATAGTATTTCGGATTTCGGATTTCGGATTTCGGATTTCGTCCGCATCATAAACCGCTTGCGGTTTAGCGATACAACGTGTCACTGTCACCGATTCATAGCCGATATCCGCACATACAGAGCGAGTTTGTTTTCACCTTTTCCGGGAGTGAAACATGAAATTACCTGACCGTCGAATCAAACCAATATCAATTCCTCAATCAACAGTGAATGTGGAAATCAGTAATTCAAAACGCTCTGATCTTGCCCATTTTTGACACATCCATATCCAACAAGACGAAGCGTTCTAACAACTGCTTTTCAATGAGATTCTTATTTGATCTCGTGAACGCTTGTCGCCTGCCCGACGTATCAAGTATGATGTTTGTCATTGATCGGGGGATGCCATGGTGTACTTGCCATGGCGAATCTCCACCCATTTTGAAGAGATGAGGAAGTAACCGCATGTCAACGATTCAGATCGACCGCCTTCTGGACACCGCCATTAAACAAAAAGCAAGTGACCTTCATATCACCGTGGGTAAAGCCCCGACACTGCGTATGAAAGGCCGACTCATTGAGCTCAAAACCAAGGCGCTTGAACCGGCGGACACCGTCGCGCTCATGAAGCAGATTTCACCTGAACGCACCGAAGTGGAAGTGCAGGAAGAAGGCGGTAGCGACTTTGCCATCTCTTGGGGCGAGACTCGTTTTCGTGTAGCAGTGTTCAAGCAAAAAGGCAACATCTCCATGGTGCTGCGTCGTATTCCCCAGGACCTGTTAACCTTCGAACAAATTGGCTTACCCAAGATTGTTTCGGAACTCGTCCGCCGACCACGTGGTTTGTTTCTGGTGACCGGGCCAACAGGTTCAGGTAAAACGACCACGCTGGCGTCGATGATCAACTACATCCGCCAAAACCTTGAGCGTCACATCATCACCATTGAAGACCCCATTGAATATCACTTTAATCACGACCGTTCGATCATCAATCAGCGTGAAGTGCACATCGACGTACCGAGCTTCTCTGAAGCCATCCGTCGCGCTTTGCGTCAAGACCCGGACGTGATTCTGGTGGGCGAAATGCGTGACCTTGAAACCATCGAGTCGGCCATCTCCGCATCGGAAACCGGTCACCTTGTGTACGGGACGTTGCACACCAACGGTGCGGGTTCGACGATCAACCGTATCATCGACGCCTTCCCCAGTCATCAACAGGAACAAATTCGTGCCCAGCTTTCGGTCACGCTCATGGCGGTACTTTCACAGCAACTCATGCCCCGCCTGGATGGTGGTATGGTCGCGGCCTACGAGTTCATGCTAGTGACTCCTGCTGTGGCTAACTTGATTCGTGAAAACAAAACCTTCCGCATCGACTCGGCCATCCAGATCGGTCGAAAATTCGGCATGCGATTGCTTGATGACCATATCTGGCAGCTCTACGAGACCGGCGCGATTGCTGCCGACGAAGCCGTCGACAAAGCCCGTAATGGCGAAGCGATGGCTGTGAAAATCCACGAAAACGGTGGCAAGGTCGGCCGCAGCGAATGGGACGAACTCGAAGACTCCGCCGGAGAAGATGATTAACCTGAATCTCTCATTCTGAAAACAAAACAACCCCGACGTGTACCTCACAACGTCGGGGTTATTTTTTGTGATCCTCAAATTCGAGCGAGTGTTTCAACTCTGATCATCAGACTGAAGCCCTGCCGATTTTCTATGCATGAAACCTTTCGTGATTTGCCAGAGAATCCGACAAACACATATGAACAATTATGCTTCTGGCGTTTGGGGGTTTGCTTGGGGCTTGGTCGTCGTGTCCTTGGCTTGACTGACTTTACCCATCACGTCCGGCAGTTCGATGCCGGCCTGCTGTGCCAACTCGTGAATGGGAGGTAACGAGCCGATGAGTCCCTTGAGGAACTGGGAGGTTGATCCACCTGCCCCATTGCCCTCGCCGCCATTGCCTGAATCCCAGACGGTGATCTTGTCGATCTTGAGGTTCTGGATGGCCTTGACCTGTTCGGCCACCAACTGCGGGAGTTGTTCGATAATCAACAGGGATGGGGCAATGTCCTTGCGATCACCACAGATTGTCAACAGGTTTTCGTAACCCGAGGCCTTGGCCATAAGCACCTGTTGGACACCTTCGGCTTCGGCTTTGTACTTGGCCAACGTGGCGTCGGCCTGACCTTGAGCGATCCGACGAATACGATCGGCTTCGGCTTCGGCATCAATCTCGATTTTGCGACGCTCGATTTCCTGAAGCACGATCTGCTCCTTCTCAAGACGTGCTTTTTCACGGTCACGTTCAGCAAGCAAGACGTCACGCTGTGCGTTGGCCATACTCACTTCACCGCGACGCTTGGCTTCGGCGCGACGCTCTTCAAGGGTGGCTTCATAGTCAGCGATCGAGGCCTTGGACTGGTTTTCACCGGACACTGCATCGGCTTCAAGGGAGGCAACTTTCACACGCTGTTCGGCTTCGGCCTGCTTCTTACCCTGCACCGCAATAGCAGTCTGATTGGCGACTGCAATCTCACGCTCACGTGCAGCTGTTGCTTCACCGGACACACCTTCAGCTTCATATTGAGCCACCTTGATACGACGATCACGTTCAGCTTCCTTCTCGCCGATGGCGGCTTGTGCGGTCTGCTCAGCGACGCGGACATTCTTCTCACGATTCGCAGTCGCGGTACCAATGGCACCTTCACGCAACGCATTGGACTTGTCGATCTCGGCCTGGTTAATGGCCTCGGCGGCGGCTTTCTGACCCAACGCTTCGATGTAACCCGACTCATCCATGATGTCACGGATGTTCACGTTGATCATTTCAAGACCGATTTTGTTCAGCTCGAAATTCACATTCTTGTTGACCAGATCAAGGAACTTTTCACGATCCTGATTGATCTCTTCAATCGACAGTGTGGCAATGACCAGACGCATCTGACCGAGGATGATGTCGCGTGCCTGTGTCGCGATGTCACGGTCCTGTAACCCCAGCAAACGCTCAGCAGCATTATTCATGATGTCCGGCTGCGTGGAGATGCCAATCGTGAAAGTCGATGGGACATTGACACGAATATTTTTCTTGGACAACGCACTGGACAATTCAATGTCTATGGTGATCGGCTCAAGAGACAGGTATTGAAAATCCTGCAACAGAGGCACGACAAAGATACCACCACCGTGCATGCACTTGGCGGTACGCTCCCCACCGATCTTGCCGTAGATTACCAACACGCGGTTAGACGGACAGCGTTTGTATTGGCGAACGACAACCACAAGTGTGACGAAAAACAGCAGGACGAACAGTCCCACCAGAATGAGAATCCCCAGCCCCCGGCCGCTGACTTGTGCAAGCATGAACATGCTCGCGAGTGATGCAATGTGTGACATTGATAAACCAACCTTCCCTGAAAATGATTGATGTGAACTTAACGATGGCGGAGAGTTGGCATTAAAGCCCGTCTTACTTCAACAGACATGATGCCCCGAACTCCCGGAAATTTTGTTTAATCAGTCCTGCGGCACTTCAACGATCAGCGTCTCATCATCCCGAGCACCAATGATTTTGACACTGGTAAAAGATTCAATGGCTTGATCGTCAGACACAGCGGACATGATTTTCTTTCGACCTGAAACCGACACTTCCACTTGCCCTGCGCCTTGGCCTTTTTCTGGAATGTTCATGTAGACACGGCCTGTGTGGCCAATGGCTGATTTAACATCATAGGGATTGGTTTTTTCCAACCTGCGAACCATGAGCATCAACCAGACCGAGAAGCTCATGAGAATAAGGCCGAACACCACCGCAGCGACGCCGGTGGCAATACGGCCCAGTTGCCAGTCGAACCGGGCAATAAGCCCCATCCAACCCGCCCCCATGAAAAAAGCCAGGACCGATTGAATGGAGAGGACGCCAAAGGTGTGGTCGGACTCAAAGTCACCATCCACATCAGCAATATCAACATCCAACTCCATGCCTGCATCGGCATCGCCACCAAAAAACAGCGTGATCCCCATGCGAATCAGAAACAAAAACGTGGCAATGCTGGCAAAGAAAAAGTAAAAGACCGCATCAATCCCAGCGTCGTTGAGACTACTCCAGAATGTCGGCCAATCCAAAATACTTTTGAGCAGGTTCATACCGCCCCCCTATTGCTAATGCGGGTAATGTGATGAACATTGTAACCAGATTGAATCTGCCAGTCATGGGAAAACGGACCTGTTTAACTTCATTTATGAGAAAACTCAGGTCAATTCTGACTCATGCTCTAAGCACACGTATCAAGTTATTCTCAATAGTCCTGATATCTGCATCAGATAGACAGGTTGGCATTGAGTGGACGAGAGTCACAAATCGCTTGGGATTTAGCACCATCACATCGCAATTAGGATTTTCATTAACCCACCAACCTGGATAAACCAATACGGGGATGACTTGCATCTTCCGCCCTGCCGAATCCCAGATCATTTGACTCAGCAGTTCCGCTGAAGTGCGTGTCTGATTTAAAGGATGACGCCCTTTGAAATAATTGACATTCTGGTTATCAATAATTAATTGATCATCTTGCCCAACTTGTATTACAGCTTTATCATCCACTGGCATACTGATGGTTTTGGTTTCAATTGCAAATATTCCTGATGGCCCAATGACTACATGATCAATATTCCCATGATTGTCAGTCTGCACATCGTGTAAAACAACAAAGCCTGAATTCCTCAGTGACTCGAGAAGTTGTCCTGTTGCGACTTCACCTTTCCAACCTAATTTGATTGCTTTAATTTGGGATATATTTCGCCAGATTCGGTATGCACTTAATCCCACAACGACAATACAGACAATAAAAACTGCAGTGACTGAAATTTTGGCATTCATCCAATATCGAAGGATCTCTGCCACCAAAAAGCCAATAGCTACACTGGCAAGCAAAATCCAGTAGGCCACTTTGTCTATGAACGCTTCATTGAGTCTTTGATACGTAGAAAAACCCGGTACATTCATGACATCCAATTTGTCCAACGGATTACGTGTACGCTTTGACATGTTGCCCCCTGTGATACTTTTGAGTTGAGTTTGACAATGAACACAAAAAAAGCCCTGAGTTTGACCTCAGAGCTTTGATTTGTTTAACGAGAGTGACGGGGCTCGAACCCGCACAAAAACACCGTTTACAATAGCTCCAGACAGGATTCTATCAGAAAAGCGCTCACACGTTCCCGAAATTACTGATTCTGATCTGCTGGAAATCATCTCCAGTTGGCCAGACCTGCCCGGACCTATGCGTCTGGCAGTGATTGCTGTTGTTCGTGAAGGGCGAAGGGACGCAAGGAGCACAGCTCCGGTCCCGCCGCCCAATTGCTTATCTGACTCACCTCCAAACGAGGAGGATGAGTCATGAGCGAGCCAGAACGTATTGATGCAATTCTTAGCAAAGTCATACAAGGCATTGCAAGAGATTTACAAACGTCAACGGCGATGGGACCGGCGGCGGCTGGAGCGAAGCGCAAGCCGTCCGAAGGAGCAAGGCC
>MDTD01099483.1_pt1 | contig 21404 bp, 22 predicted proteins | sample 811221 | NCBI WGS metagenome assembly MDTD01 (sample SAMN05326646, study PRJNA326480) | marine metagenome | isolation source: seawater | place: Pacific Ocean: South West | collected 2011 | reverse complement strand
TCATGCATTATCCAATTGGTGATGGGGGTGGCGAGGATCGAACTCGCCTAAGGCGAATTATGAGTTCGCTGCATTCACCAGATTGCTACACCCCCAAAAAGTACATTAAAAAATTAATGACTATTAATTTATATAGTACACAAAAATAATATTTCAAAAAGCACCAACTTCGCCAGGTTTTGTGAGATTTCTTTTTTTTCTTCTAATGTTTATATATAGGATTGCTTTTTTTGATGAATAATTTATCAACAGATTTGAATAAAAAGAAAGAAGAGTTACTAAAACTTTTACAAAAAAATTCTTATAAAAAAGGAGATTTTAAATTATCTTCTGGAAAACAAAGTAATCATTATTTAAATTGTAAGCCTGTATCACTTAATGGATATGGGTTAAGCTTAATAAGTGATTTATTCTTAGAATTAAAAGATGTTAATTCAACTGCTGTTGCAGGGCTTACTTTAGGGGCAGATCCTTTGGTAAGCGGAGTAATTGTTACGGCTGCAATTAAGGGTGTATTCCTTGATGCATTAATAATTAGGAAGGAAATAAAAGGCTATGGGACAAATGTTGGGATTGAAGGACCTGTCTTGAATAAGTATTCAGAGATATCTGTTTTAGAGGATGTAGTTACTACAGCTGGTTCATGTCTAAAAGCAGTAAATAAATTGAGAGAGCAGAGTTATATTGTCAAAGAAGTTTTGACAATAGTGGATAGAAATGAAGGAGGAGGAGAAATCTTAAAAAAAAATAAGATCCAATTAAAAAGTTTATTTACAATAAAAGATTTTATTAATTAATGAATTCTCAAAAAGATAAAAAGGTTTTCTGGCTTGAAAAATTTGATTCCTTCGAATTAGGAGGAGAAGATGCAAAAAGATTTCTGAATGGAATGACCACATCAAATTTAAATTCTCATCAAAATATATTTCAGACATGTTGGTTAACCCCAAAGGGAGGAATAAGAGCTTTACTTGAAATTCATTTTGCTCATCAAAGATTAATAGTTATTGTCCTTCAAGGTGATGCCAATGAAATAAGAAATAATTTTGAAAATATGATATTTCCTTCAGATAGGATTGAATTGCATAATATAATTTCACTTTTTCGACTTCAAGAAGTAGACAAAGTTAATTCTTGGCGAAAATTTGAATCGAAAATTTTTAGTAAAAAAGATTTAAATTACTATTGCCATAAACATAATATTTCTTCTATGGAAATTGATGATTTAGAAAATTGGAAGATAAGTAATGCTTTTCCTCAATTCCCTCATGAGATTGATGGTCTACATAATCCTTTAGAACTAGGATTGACAGATCTCGTTGATTTTAATAAGGGTTGTTATTTAGGACAAGAAACAATGGCAAGACTCAAAAAGAGTTCTTCCTTAAAGCAAGAAATTAGATTCTGGATTGGAAATGGTTTAAATAATTATGCTGAACTAAAAAATAAAAGAATCTATTTTGATAATAATAAAGAAAAAGTTGTTGGATATATCACAAGTTTTGTGCACTTAAAGACAAAGGAAGTAAAAGGATTAGCGATGGTAAAAAAGGTTTATTTAGGAGAAAATGGACCTTTTTATAATGAAGATTTGGGTAAGATCAGGCTTAAACAATCTTATAGCTCAGTTTTCTTATAGAAGTTCACTTATTCTCTAGAAGCCATTTAGCAATGTTCAGCGTAGCTAAACAATCATCTTTGTTATATTTCATAATCTTTTTTAAAAAAGTATCATCCTTTGTGCTTTTATACTGAATCCACCAGTATAACGCTTTAGATCCACTTACATTTTCTTGCTCCCAATTAAATCCAATCCAATTCGCAATTGATTTTAAACTATAATTTTTCACAGGAAGAATCCATGTTTTTCGAATCAATAAATGTAAATCTATAAATCTAGATATTAAATCATCTAATTGTACGCTTTTTAAATTATATTCCTTTGCTAAATTTAATATACTAATTTTTTCAGTTTCTCCATAATGTAAAATCGGCCAATTTTTATTAATGCTAATTTCTTCAAAGATCTCTTTCAAGAACATTTTTTGGTAATCATTATTTAAATTCAATATTGGTTGATACTTAAATTTATTATTGAAAATGTTTTCCAATGAAAGAAAACCATAGAGAAAATCATGATTCTCATCAGGGTTTGACTCTATATCAAAAACATAACAACCTTGATTTCCTTTAATGAATAAGTTACGTAAATTATTATCTTGGGAAACTCTAGTAGGTATTCCTGTAATATAAGATTTTGATTGCTCAATGAATTTTTCAGTCCTTAAAATATTTCTCTCTTGAAACAGTGATAATTTATCGTCTAAATCATGTTTATCAGATTCAGCAAGCTGGTTTATATTGTTAATACCAATATTCTTGAGTAATGATGCTGTTTTAGCACCAATACCATCTATGTCTGTTAGAAATCCCCTAGATTTTGCTTCTTTATCACAAAATTTTTGCCAAGAACAAATAGCGCATTTTTTTCTGTTTTCTGCAATCTTTGGAATTTCTTTGGTTAAAGAATCTTTTAATTCATGAAAAGTATTTATTGCTTTATTTTTCAATCTTTTATTAATGTTAATTTTTTCAATTCGAAATATATTTTGGTGATTTGAAATAACAAGTCCATTTTCTATTTTTGTATTTTGATATTTTTCTAACATGATTGAACATAATGCAAGATCTAAAATATGTTCGGTAGTAGTTTTTTTTCCTAATTTAGAAATTGCTGGTATATATTTGTATCCTCCCCAAATACTTTCCCCTTTAATCTTTACCAATAGTGCTGGATTTACTTCTATTCTAAGATTATGATTTAATTTCATATTTATCCTAAATCCAAGGACACATTCATAACCTTTTTTACAAGCTTCTCTCCCTTTCGAAAGTTCTCCCTTGGAAAATAATTTGAAATTATTATCTTCGTTTATTAAGTGTATAGATTTTTGTAGTGACCAGTTTTGAAGTTCTTTATCTCCATTCAAATCAAGCCATGCCTTTCTTTTGCATTTTAAATAACTTTTGAGTAATAAATTATTCAAAATTTTAAAGTGGTATTAGATTTATATTACACAAATTAATATATAATTTAACTCCATATAAGGTTCTTTAACTTTGGATCAAGAAGTTTCTACTTCAATAAAATTTGGTACGGATGGATGGAGAGGAATAATTGGATTCGATTTCAATATCTCCAATCTAAGCAAGGTAGTTGTTGCCTCATGCCAAGAATTAAATTACCAATATTTTGAGCTTGTAAAAAGCAAAAAAATTCTAATAGGTTATGACCGAAGGTTTATGGCAAAAGAATTTGCTAAATCAATAATTCCTTATGTTCATTCTTGTGGGCTAGAACCTTTAATTTCACAAAGCTATGTGACCACTCCTGCATGTAGTTTATATGCAAAAGAAAACAATATGTTGGGAGCATTAATTATTACAGCAAGTCATAATCCATATAATTGGCTTGGTTTGAAAATTAAAAGTTTTCAGGGATGTTCTGTAACTTCTTCTTTCACAAAAGCAGTTGAGAAAAGGTTAAATTTATTTAATAAAAGTGAACCACTTAAATTTACATACGATGAGATTAATATCAAAAAATTTCATATTGACAAAATAAGATCTTTTTTTGATGTAGATTTTATTCTGCGAAGATTAAAGGAAATGAATATCAGAGTTATTTTTGATTGTATGCATGGATCAGCAGCTGATTCTATTCACCAACTATTTAATGGAAAAATATCAGATATTGTAAAAGTAATTAGAGAAAATAATGATCCATATTTTGGAGGTAAGCCTCCTGAACCTTTAATGCAATATTTAGGAGATCTAGAACAAATTACTAGATCAGAAGCAAATAATGGAATGAGAACATTAGGTATTATTTTTGATGGGGATGGAGATAGGATTGCTGTCATAGATGAAAGTGGAAGGTACTGCAGCTCTCAAGTTCTCCTCCCCTATTTTATAAACTATTTAGGACAAAAAAATAATAATTTATATCCTGTTCTTAAGACAGTAAGTGGTTCTGATATTATCAGTAATATATCTAAAGAGCAGAATCGCGAGGTTTTTGAGTTGCCTGTGGGCTTCAAATATATTGCAGAAATGATGATTAATGAGAATATATTTATTGGAGGCGAAGAATCTGGAGGGATTGGTTTTGGTAACTTCTTGCCAGAAAGAGATGCTTTATTTGCCTCAATTGCTTTATTAAATGGTATAGCAGAACAATCAAAATATCTTGATGAGTCTTTGAATGAGATTCAGCAAAAATTTGGTCCCAGCTTTTATGATAGGCAAGATATCTTTTTCCCAGATAATGAGAAAAAGAATTATTTAAGAGATTTTATTATTAGAAATATACCATCAAAGATATTGGATCATGTTGTCCTTAATGTATCAAAAATAGATGGTATTAAATTAAGAATGTCGAATAATTATTGGTTATTATTTAGATTCTCAGGTACAGAACCTTTACTTAGATTATATTGTGAGGCTCCTACAAAAGATCTTCTCCAAAAGACATTAACTTGGAGTAAACAATTTATAGATAATGAAATTTAATGGAAAATATTTTATACATAGCAAGTAAAAATCTTGGAAAAATTAAAGAATATAAGAAAATGCTTTCAAGCATTAATTGTGATATTAAATTGCAACCACAAGCGATAGAAGTGATAGAAAGCGGTAAAACTTTTAGAGATAATGCAATCCTAAAAGCTTCTGAAGTATCTAAAAAAACAAAGAGTTTTGCTATTGCTGATGATTCGGGTTTATGTATTGAGTCTTTAGATGGTAGTCCAGGTATATTTTCATCAAGATATGGTGAAAATGATCAAAAAAGGATTGAAAGAGTTTTAAGAGAATTGGAGCATATAGATAATAGAAATGCTTTTTTTGTAGCAAATGTATGTTTATCATCTCCTGAAGGGGAACTGTTAATAGATGTTGAAGCTAAATGCTTTGGTGAAATATTAATGGAATGTAGAGGAAGTAATGGTTTTGGATATGATCCTATTTTTGAAGAATTATCAACAAAATTAACTTTCGCAGAAATGAGTGATGAAATGAAGTATAAATTGAGTCATAGAGGTAAGGCTATAAAAAAAATTATACCTAAATTAAAAAATATTTTTAATTAAAGTTAATTAATTATTTGCCCAAGAACCATGCAGTCCATGAGGAATTTTAATTGGTAATTCGTAAATAACAACTTCTTCTAAAGTTTCAGAATTTAATATAACTAAATCACTTCCTCTTCTTGCTCCATTCCATATGAGTATGAAAAGGTAACCTTCGTCTTCTTTATACGAATTCTTTTTAGGTACCATTATTGGTTCACTAACGAAACCTTTTGGGGCTGCAGACCAGAAGATTTCTTCTTTAGTATCAAGATTAATTTTTTTTATTGCTTGCAAAGGAGCATTACCAAGTTTTTTCTCGGTACATGCCATCCAGCTATATGTAGATTTAAGTCCAAGAAATTTTGGATTAACAGTTGCAAATTCGCAGGTTTGCTCACTTGTAGAAATTAATTTGGCATTCTTTTCCTTCAGATTAATAATAGATCTTTTCAATCTACCTGCTGGATATTTTTCGAAATCAATTTCTTTAAAATCTTCATCAGGTCCAACTGAAGGAAAATCATCATAAAAAATACTATCTAAAATGATATTTGAGTCCTCTTCATAGGCATTCACATGATGAAATACAAAACCCTCTGGAGCATCAATAGTAATAGGGGGCTCACCTCTAAATTTGCCGCTTTCTCTTGGTACAATAAAAAATTTAGCAGTTTTATTTGGGTTTGATTTAAGGCATTGTGCTGCTCCTTTTTGTCCAAGAACAAATGGCAAAGGATTAAATTCAATAGCATTTTGCAGAAATATTGCCCAATTGGTTGTAATTGCAAAATCATGGAGAAATGCAAAACCATTTAATTTATCTTTTCTATCAAATAAGATTTCACCAGAATTATTACCGGAATTTGAAAATTCCATTAATCTAATTGTACTTATAGGTCCAGTTTGCACCCCAAAAGTTACGAGAATTTCTTCGGATAAATCCGAGTTTAAATCTAATTTAGGATGAGCACTAAAAGCTTCATTTTCTTTAAGTACACCTTTCAGAGTAGTTAATCCTTTAGTCTCAAGATTATCTGGATCTAAGGCATGAGGTCCTGCAGCTTCCCACAAGGCCAGTAATTCATTCCCAAGTTTTATGACATGCGTATTGGCAATATTTTTAAGGTTTAAGTTAAATATATTATTTAAAATACCGCCTTTCTTTTGAGTCCCAAATACTCCTCTGGAAACAAATCTATCCTTCTTTTGGTCTTCTAAAAATCCTTTAGTCTTGACAAATTTATTTGTTAATGATGCAATACCATTTTGGAATTTAATAGCAGTTATCATTCCATCACCATCAAAGGGGTGATGAACCCATTGTCCTCCTCTCTCCAATATCCCTGGGCCATTTCTTAATAAGGTTCCATTTAATTCAAATATCGGATCTCCTTTAACAATATTTAATTTAAAATCACTCAATTCTTCATGAACATTTTGATAAGCACTTGACCAATCATGTTTATCAAAATCCAATATTTTTTCAGTTTCTTTATCTTGTAAGCTTGTCACTTTTAAATGTTTTTATTTATTTTCGCTAATAATGATCGAAAATGTGGATTTATTGAAAAAGCGAGAAGATGAATTATTGTCTTTCAAGCATTCCTTTACTACTTGGAATGGTTTCAGATCTTCTTGAATCTATTTCACAAGCCATTCTCAATGCTCTTGAAAATGCTTTAAAACTTGCTTCAACAATATGGTGAGCATTAACACCTTGTATCTGATTGATATGGAGTGTAGTTCCACTATTATTGACAAAAGCAATAAAAAATTCTCTTACCAATTCAGTCTCATAAGTGCCAATACGTGTAGATTGGATATTTAATTCATACGATAAATGAGGCCTCCCAGAACAATCTAGAGTTACTTGAATTAAGGCTTCGTCTAAAGGAGCAAAAAAATGTCCAAATCTATTAATGCCTTTTCTCTCCCCTAGAGCTTTTGAAAAAGCTTTGCCAAGAGCTATGCCAACATCTTCATTAGTATGATGATCATCAATCTCTAAATCTCCTTTGGCCTTAATTTTCAGATCAAATAATCCATGACTAGAAATTTGATGAAGCATATGATCTAAGAATGGGACTCCAGTATCTATATCAGAAATGCCATTACCATCAATATTCAGGAATAGACTTATTTCTGTTTCATTCGTTTTTCTATGTATTTCTGATTGTCTGCTTGATTCCATTTGATTAAAAAATTTGTCTTACATACCATTAATGCAATATCCTGCATCAACGTAAATAGTTTGCCCTGTGATACCACTAGAAAGATCGCTTAAGAGGAAAGCAGCGGTATTTCCTACTTCTGTTTGAGTAACAGTTCTTTGCAATGGGGCTTTTGCTTCAACATTATGAATCATATCAAGAATGCCACCTATCGCTGAACTTGCAAGGGTCCTGATAGGTCCAGCACTAATAGCATTAACCTTTACTTGCTTTTCAGGCCCAAGCTCTGCAGATAGATATCTTACTGACGCCTCTAAAGCAGCTTTTGCTACCCCCATAACATTGTAATTAGGAATAGCTCTTTCAGAGCCAAGATAAGTTAATGCAACTACTCCAGCCCCAGCTTTGAAAAGTGGTTTAGCTGCCTTACAGAGAGGCGCTAATGAGAAAGCACTTATATTGAGAGCTCTATCAAAGCCCTCTGAAGAAGTACTGCTATAGTCTCCAATTAATTCATCACGACCTGCGAATGCCAAGCAATGGACTAATCCATCAAGTTCGCCCCATTCTTTTTTGATATTCTCAAATACTTCTTCTATTTGATTTGGATTTTGAACATCTAATGGTAAAAATAAGGAAGGTTTAAGGGGTTTGGTTAATTCCCTAACTTTAGATTCAAATCTCCCTTTTTCGTCAGGTAAGTAAGTTATACCTAATTCAGCTCCTGCTTTATTAAGTTGTTGAGCTATGCCCCAGGCTATTGAACGGTTATTTGCAATACCAGTGACGAGAATTTTTTTTCCAGTTAAATCAAGTAACATTTACATAGATTATTTCTTTAATTCTCCTATAAATTGTGCACTTGTATATGTAATCCTCAAAAATATACAATAATCTTCAATATATTTACGAACGAAATGGTAAAAACAAATTCTATGTTTGTCGAATTAGGCACTAAACTAGATGCTCACGAAATGTTAAATGTTAATTCTGAGAAGCAATATTTTTTTAACTTTAAAGATTTAGATAATAGGCACCTATTTTTAATGTTTATTTGTGCTCATTGTCCTTTCGTAAAACATTTAGAAAAGCAAATATCTACTATAACTAGTGAGATACAGGATAATATTCAAACAATTGCTATCTCTAGTAATGATATTTTGGCTTATCCAGCAGATTCTCCAATTAACTTAAAGAAACAAGCTGAAACTAATAATTGGAATTTTCCTTATCTATACGATTCAGATCAGACTTTTGCTAAGAAATTAAAAGCTGCTTGCACCCCAGATTTTTATTTATATTCTAATAAAGGAAATTCAGAGTTTTCACTTTACTATCATGGTCAATTTGATAAAAGTAGACCTTCAAATAATCTCTCCGTTACTGGAGAAGATTTGCTTATAGCAGTGAATGCTCTTATAAATAATCAGGAACCCATCACACCTCAAATCCCATCTTTAGGATGTAATATTAAATGGAAACCAGGAGGAGAACCAGAATGGTTTAAGTAAAAGAATAAATATATCCCGAGGTAAAAGGTTTAACGTTAGTATTAATACTATGAATATTCCTCCGTTTACTTTAAATAGGCAAAATTTAGAGATTGGAACTGAAATTCAGAATGCAGTTTCTAATGTCCTTGAAAGTGGCAAATATATAGGAGGATATGAAGTTAATAAATTCGAAGATGCCTTTTCCTCTTTAATTGGAACACAGCATGCTATTACATGCAACAGCGGAACTGATGCGTTAGTACTTGCTTTGAGAGCTTTAGATATAGGTATTGGAGACGAGGTAATAACATCTTCTTTTAGTTTTTTTGCTACGGCAGAGGCCATTAGTTTAGTTGGTGCTAATCCAGTATTTGTTGATATCGATCCAAGTACTTTTTTATTAGATATTAAACAGATTGAAATTAACATTAATTCCCGTACAAAGGCGATAATGCCTGTACATTTATTTGGAAATGCAGTAGATATGTCGGCGATACAGTCAATTGCTCAAAAATATAACTTAAAAATTATTGAAGACTGTGCTCAAGCTACTTGCACAAAGTGGGATAATAAATATGTGGGTAGTCTTGGTGATATTGGATGTTTTAGTTTTTTCCCAACTAAGAATTTAGGAGCTGCTGGCGATGGAGGAGCAATAACAACTTCAAATGCATCACTAGCTCAGAAAATAAGAGAATTAGCTGTCCATGGAAGTCCTAAAAGATATAGTCATAATCTGATTGGTTATAATAGTAGGCTTGATGCCATTCAAGCATCTATTCTCAATATCAAAATCAAATATATCACCAAATGGATTGAGGCACGAAAAAGAATAGCTAATATTTATCTTGATTTGTTCGAAGATAATCAATTATTAGTTCTCCCACAAATAAATACAAATTTGTCTGAACATACTTGGAATCAATTTGTTTTAAGATTTAAAAATAATAATTTTTCAATAAAGGAAAATCCTGCTGAACTTTTTGAAACTGATTTTTCATTAAAGAGGTCGTTAAGAAACTATATGAAAATAGAATTAATGCAAAAAGGAATTAATTCAATAATTTACTATCCAATTCCTATACATTGCCAAATGGCCTATAAAGCAAATAATTTTGATAGGAAGAAACTTATTGACACTGAAAGGATCTGCACTGAAGTTCTCAGTCTTCCTATGTTTCCGGAAATAAAGTTAGAAGAACAAATCTACATCGCAGAAAATTTAAATACTACTTTAAGAACTTTTAATAAGCGGATTCAAATTTCCGCATAAAGATTTTTAAAAAATCGCTGCTGCATATTGTGATTTATTATTGGTGTAGGATAACCATTTCTCTCTATTCCTAAGAAATCATTATTGATTAAATCGCTATTTTTTAAATGGGATAATTCTGGTATCCATGATTTTATATATTTACATAATGGATCAAACTTTTGAGTTTGTGTGTAGGGGTTAAAAATTCGGAGTGGTTTAGGATCCATGCCGCTACTTGCACTCCATTGCCATCCACCATTATTAGCTGCCAGATCTCCATCAACTAATAATTCCATGAATTTTGTCTCGCCCATTTGCCAATTACAAATTAAATCTTTTACGAGGAAAGAAGCGACTATCATTCTGCATCTATTATGCATCCATCCAGTTTTATTTAATTGCCGCATAGAAGCATCAATTATTGGAATTCCTGTACTACCTTCAGCCCAGCGTTTAAACCATTCTTTGTTATTTTGCCATGGGAAGTCCTCCCATTTCTTTCTATAAGGACCCTTTTCAAGTTCAGGAAAATTAAATAAACAATGTTGATAGAATTCTCTCCAAGCTAGTTCTCTCTGCCAAGTTTCTATAGAAAGAAGATCTTCATTACTTTCTCTTGAAAGATATAATTCAACAGTTTTCTCCCAAAGTTTTCTAATACTTATAGTCCCAAATCTCAATGAAGCACTAAGATAAGAAGTGCCTTCGGTAGAGGGAAAATCTCTGCTTTCACTATATGTGTATATTCTGTCCTTTGAAATAAAATTTTTCAATAATAGACTAGCACCAATTTCTCCAGGTTTACAAGGACAGACATCTTTGCCTGAGAATTTATTATCTCTTAGCAAGTTATTTAATATTGAGTTTGAGGTTTTAACTATTTGACTTTCTAATAATGATTCTTTTAAATCTTTTAATTTTTGGATTTTTGCATGATTGAAAGAATTATTTTCAGAATTTAATTGATAAAGTTGTTTTTTTAAATTTTTATAGAAAGGTCCATAGACTGTATATGGTTTTTTACTACCAGTTGAAATTTGGGAAGGGTTGAGTAATAAATGATCCCATAACTCTATAACTTCTATATTTAATTCTCTTAAATTCTGTTTAATTAATTTATCTCTGTATTGTTCGTAAGGTTCAATTGTTTTATTCCAAACAACGTATTTTGCATCTATAAGTTTTGTAATTTCAGGTATAAAAGATATGGGTGATCCCCTGTGCAAAATTAATCTACTACCAGCCTTTTCCCAGCTATTTTTTAACTCTTTTAAGGTATGTCCAAGAAACCAAGCTCTTGATTCAGCATTAAAGTCTTGTTGATAATATTCATCGAAAATATAGACACCAGTGATAGCTTTTGAAATCGAGAATGCTTCAATTAAGGATTTGTTGTCATCTAATCTAAGATCTTTTCGATGCCAAAAAAGAATTCTTGGATTACTCATTTGATTTGAAGAAATTGTTTGGCTCTAAACCATGCTGTTATCGTTTTTGCATCAAGAGTTTCATTCCCACTGGCGATCAACTGGTCAAGTTCTTTAGGGGAAAATTCTAAAACTTCGATGTCCTCATCAAGATCACCTTTTGGAATAGATTCTAATTTATTTAGTTTTCGTGCTAAAAATAAGTGAATTTCTTCGTCTGCATAACCAGGAGCAGGAACTAGTACTCCTAGTTCATCCCAAAGATTAGCTGAATACCCAGTCTCTTCTTGAATTTCTCTTTTGATTGATTCAAATGGTGTCTCTCCATCCTCAAGCGTCCCTGCAGGAAATTCTAGTAAATATCTTGATACAGCAAATCTATATTGTCTTAGAATTATTACCTTACCATTATTATTTACTGGAACCGCTAAGGCAGCTCCAGGATGCTTTATAGATCCATACTCTCCTTCATGTCCGTTGGGTAACTCAATTCTGTTTATCTCAAAACTAAACTTTCTTGATTTGATAAAAGATAATTTTTCTTTAATAAAAGATTTTTTTATAAGATTAATATTTGACATGCTTTCAGAAATACAATCAAGCCTAGCAGTTAATTTTCCCTATTGTAAATTAATTTATTGACCACCCCTTATCAAATATCTTTTTTATATTTTGTGACTTACTTAAAACTTCTGCTAAAGGAGATATCACAAAATTTCTATAAATAATTCTTGGATGTGGAAGGATTAAATCATCCTCATTAATCTTTAAATTTTCCCACCATAATAAATCAATATCTAAGCATCTTGGAAGCCATCTTTCTTGTTCGAGATCCCTCTTTCTTCCAAATTTTCTTTCTAAATTCTGAAATTCCTTTAAAATGTCTCTAGCAACTTTTATAGATGGTTTACATAATAAATCACAATTTACTAAAAGTACGCAATTTATAAAATTAGGCTGAATTTTATTAGTTCCTTCTGGAACTGTCTCATAAAGTGAAGACCAATTAAAAATTTCTTTTTTATATTCTTTATGCAAACTTTTCTTGTCTTTTTTATCTATTAAGCTATAAACAATAGCTTCAATTAAAGGTTTTACTTGAATTAAGGATTCCTTAGGGGGCCCGAATTTACTATCAATATTTGCTCCTAAAGATATACATAGGCCATATTTGATATTAAGATTTGATAATTCCACTATAAAAATTAACTTTATTGGATAAATTCTATATCAGGTATTTTGAAATTGAATTTGGAATCAGAGTTAAAAAGCAAATCAAGTATTAAGGAACTTATGAATCGAAGAGATTCTTTTAGATCCTTCCCTTTAGCGGCTATAACAGGACATAATTTATTAAAGTTATCCCTTTTGTTAGCAGCAGTTGATCCTAGTTTGGGTGGAGTGATTATTGCAGGTGGAAGAGGAACTGGAAAATCAGTTCTTGCACGAGGTTTACATGCTTTGATACCTCCAATTGAAGTAATAGATAATCAACTTACGATGAAAAAATTAAATAAAGATTTAAATTCTTTTAGATCAATTGGTAGAAATTTAGATCCGTTGAAGCCAGAAGAATGGGATAAAGAAACCAGAAAGATGTTTGCAGATATAAAAGATTTAGATGAAAATAATTTACAGAATTTAATAACTACAAAAGTAATTCAAGCACCATTTATTCAGGTTCCAATAGGCATAACAGAAGATAGGCTTGTGGGTTCTATTGATGTGGCTGCTTCATTAAATACCGGAGAACAAATATTTCAGCCAGGGGTTTTAGCCGAATCTCATAGGGGTGTTTTATACATCGATGATATAAATTTATTGGATGATGGTATCGTAAATTTAATTCTTGAGTCGACAGGAAGAGGTGTTAATTATGTTGAAAGAGATGGTTTAAGTGTTTCGCATCCATGCTCAACACTTTTGATCGCGACTTATAATCCTGAAGAAGGAGTTTTGCGTGATCATGTTTTAGATAGATTTGCAATTGTATTATCTGCTAATCAATCTATAGATAATTCTCAAAGAGTTGAAATTACAAAATCAGTTCTTTCTCATGCAGAAAATAATATTCAATTTTCAGAAAAATGGTTAGAAGAAACTGAAAATTTATCTACACAGCTTATTTTGGCGAGACAGTGGTTGCCAGATGTAACAATCTCACAAGATCAAATAAGATATCTAGTTAATGAAGCTTTAAGAGGAGGAATTGAGGGACATAGATCAGAATTATTTGCAGTAAAGGTAGCTAAAGCAAATGCTGCTTTACGAGGGAGCGATTCGGTCAATTCTGATGATCTTAAAGTAGCAGTTAGACTAGTAATCATTCCAAGATCTCAACAAATACCCCCAGAGGATGATGAGATAGAACCCCCTCCTCCTGAGGAACAAAGCCCTCCACCCTCTTCGAATCAAGATGATTCAGAAGAAAACTCAGACTCTAATAATGAAGAACAGGATGATTTAGATAATTCAGAAGGCGATGAAGAATCTACCCCAGAGGTTCCAGAAGAATTTATTTTAGATCCCGAAGCATGTGCTGTAGATCCAGACTTATTGCTTTTTTCCTCAACGAAATCAAAAGCTGGAAATAGTGGAAGTAGATCTATAATCCTGAGTCAAACTAGAGGAAGATATGTCAGACCTATTATCCCAAGGGGTAAATTAACTCGGATAGCAGTTGATGCAACTTTAAGAGCTGCTGCACCTTATCAAAAAAATAGAAGATTGAAAAATCCCGAAAAGAAAATAATTGTTGAGGAAAGTGATTTTCGAGCAAAATTATTACAAAAGAAAGCAGGTGCTCTAGTAATTTTTCTTGTTGATGCAAGCGGTTCAATGGCTTTAAACAGAATGCAAAGTGCAAAAGGGGCTGTTATTAGACTTTTAACTGAGGCTTATGAAAATAGAGATGAAGTATCTTTGATCCCATTTCGTGGCAATCAAGCAGAAGTTCTTTTACCTCCTACAAGATCAATAACTGCCGCAAAAAGAAGATTAGAAACTATGCCTTGCGGCGGTGGATCCCCTCTAGCACACGGATTGACCCAAGCAGCAAAAGTTGCAAAGAATGCTATTTCAACAGGTGATATTGGCCAGGCAATAGTAGTTGGTATTACTGATGGTAGAGGGAATGTGCCCTTAAGTGTATCATTAGGTGATACTGATGAAAGAAATATTGAAGATGTAAATTTAAAGGAGGAAGTATTAAATGTCGCTTCTAATTATCCTACTTTAGGTATTAAATTATTAGTAATTGATACTGAAAGAAAGTACATAGCAAGTGGATTTGGCAAGGAATTGGCAGAAGCTGCTCAGGGTAAATATGTCCAATTACCAAAAGCTACTGATAAAGCCATTGCTGCGATGGCATTGAATGCAATTAATGAATTTTGATAAGTTAAGGATATACCTCATTGAGGAACTTGGATAATCCTATTGCTAAATCTCTCAGAGCTCTTGTAAGTTCTTTATCTTTCATTAATAATGCAAATTCGTCGGACATAGAATCTATTTTTTGTGAGATTGAACTTGATGCTTCCAGCGTAATTTTTATATCTTCTAAAGTGGACTCATCATTAATGGTTGATAGTATTTGGTTTAAATGCCCAACTGCAACAGTCAGATCATTTAGTAATGGTTTAACTCTATTTATTTCTTGTTTTGAGAGAAAAATAAGTTCATCAAGATTTTCTTGGGTCTTATCAAACTGATCAATGGAATTGATGATATTTTCAACTAAATTTTCTTTATTAGAATCTTTAAGGAGGTCATTTATTCTATTCGTAATATTAGATAAACTAGATAGTTGCTTACCAGGAATAGTATCTCCTTCGCACACAATCAATTCACTATTGCATTTATTAGAAGTTGCTTTGAATATATTTTGAGGAATTTTTTTCTCACTAGTTTCCAAAGCGACTTGCACATCGCCTCCTAAAAATGAGTTTGTTACTACTTTTGCAAATGCTGGCTTCGCAAGAATTATATCGGGATTATTAAGTACAATTTTAGCTTTAATTGATTCATTAGTAAAAATTAATTCTTCAATAGAACCAACAATTATTCCCCTATATGTTACTGGGGATTTTTTTGATAAACCACTTGCATTATTAAAGTTTGCAAAAAGAGACCAATTTTTTGCTGATATTTTTACTCCTTTGATCCATAAGGAAAAAGTTGCAAATATAATTAACCCTCCTAGTAAGGAAAATCCAACTATTGAATCTCGTAAGCTTCTACGCATAATCTTTAAATCTCTTGTGGCTGCATAGGACCATTAAGTTGACCGTTTCTAAATTGGAAAACATAAGGATCTTCACTATTTTTGAAATCATGAACTGAACCCTCCCAGCGAAATTTTCCTCCATACAGCATTAATATGCGGGTAGATGTTCTCTCTATAGTACTAAGAACATGGCTGACAACAATAGATGAACCTTTGACTTTATTATTTGTTTTATTTATTAAATCTTCTATTCTAGATGAAGCGATAGGATCAAGTCCTGCAGTTGGTTCATCAAACAGTAGTAAGGGCTTATTAATTGCTGATTCTTTTGGTTCACTAATTAGCGCTCTAGCAAAGCTTACTCTTTTTTGCATTCCCCCGCTTAATTCGCTAGGAAGTTTTTTTGCAACGTTGAATAAACCAACTTCCTCAAGGCACTCCTTCACAAGATCTTCTATTATTTTTTTTGAAATATTTTTATTTCTATTTAATAAAAAACCAACATTTTCTTCAATAGTTAATGAACCTAATAAAGCTGGATTTTGAAAAACTAACCTTACATCAGGAGGATTATTTTGATCTAATCTTAAATAATTTTGATCTTTGCCAAATATTTTTAAAATTCCTTTTGAAGGTAAAATTAGCCCAGCAAGGATCTTGAGAATGGTTGATTTCCCTGACCCGGATGGACCAACAATTGCAATCTTTTCTCCTGATTTAATAAGTAAATTTATTTTATTCAGAATATTAAAATTTCCCCAATTCATTGTGAGGTTTTTTATTTCAACTGCGGGAAATGATTTTTTCAAAATAAAGGAATGGTTTCTTTACATATTGCCCTTATTGATAATATAGGGAAAGTATGTTGATTTTTGATTTATTATTTAAAAATAAATACTCATTCAAAACTTAATCAAATTATAAATAAATTGATCCGATAAAATAAATGAAAAAAAAAGAACAAAAACATAGAAGAAGGAAAAAAATACGAAATACTATCTTAAAAGTCAAAAAATCTAATTTAGATTTGTTAAATAAGTTTATTAGAGTATTCAGTTGGCTTTTGCCTGGTTTGGTAATAAAAAGATGGATGATTACATCTGCAATTGGATTGATAATGTCGCTTCTTGGCATTGCAATATGGACAAATTTAAGGCCTCTTTATTGGTTGATTGAGAATTTCTTCTGGGTTATGACAAGCTTAACAAGCATATTACCCATATCATTATTAGGTCCATTTATTTTATTCCTTGGGATTTTATTAATTGGTTTAGGACAGAATCGAAGTATTAATTCTATACAACAAGCTTTAGTTCCCCAGAAAGATACATTTTTAGTAGATGCACTAAGAGTAAAAAGTAGATTAAGCAAGGGACCAAATATTGTTGCTATTGGTGGAGGGACTGGTCTCTCAACTTTGCTTAAAGGTTTGAAAAATTATAGCAGTAATATATCTGCGATTGTCTCAGTAACTGATGATGGAGGTAGTAGTGGAGTTTTACGGAAGCAATTAGGTGTACAACCCCCTGGAGACATCAGAAATTGCTTGGCAGCCTTATCAAATGAGGAACCCACATTAACAAGATTATTTCAATATAGATTTTCAAGAGGTGGTGGATTAGAAGGGCATACTTTTGGAAATCTTTTTTTATCCGCTCTAACTACTATTACTGGGAGTTTAGAAAAAGCCGTGCAAGCATCAAGTAAGGTGCTTTCAGTTCAAGGACAGGTTATTCCAGCAACTGGAATGGATGTTATGTTATGGGCTGAGCTAGAAGATGGAGAAAAAATATTTGGAGAGAGTTTAATAAGTCAATCTGTTAAGCCTATTTCAAGAATTGGCTGTCTCCCAGAAAATCCTCCCGCTCTTACAAGAGCTTTGGAAGCAATAAAGGAAGCAGATTTAATTGTGCTAGGTCCAGGAAGTTTATTTACGTCTTTGTTGCCAAATTTACTTGTTCCAGAGATAGTTGAAGCATTATTAAAAAATAATTCTCCAAAAATTTATATAAGTAATTTAATGACACAACCTGGCGAAACTGATGGCTTGGATGTATATCAGCATATTAAATCAATAGAAAAGCAGCTCTTAAATTTTGGAGTTAATACAAGAATATTTAATGCAGTTCTTTCACAAGGGGAATTTGAAAAATCATCCTTAATTGATTACTATCGTTCAAAAGGGGCTGAACCAGTAATCTGTAATAAAAGACAACTAATCTCTAATGGATATTTTGTATTACAGGCTCCGTTATATTCGAAAAGAATAACTCCAACCTTGAGACATGATTCAAGAAGATTATCAAGGGCTGTAATGTTTATGTATCGCAAATTAAAAAAGGTAGTTCAATAAGCATCTTGTAATTCGTAAAAATCTGGCTGAATATAATCTTTTCTTAAAGGCCAACCTCTCCAATCTTCTGGCATTAATAATCTTTTCGGGCAGGGATGATCAATATAATTGATTCCGAACATATCATAAGTTTCTCTTTCTTGCCAATCACTCCCTTTAAAAATTGAATATAAACTAGGTATTGATAAATCAGAATCTCTTTTTAGAAAAACTTTTACTCTAATTTCTTTAACTTTATTACCTTCTTTCCAGTCTTCTAGCGAGATTAGGTGATAAAAACTAACAAGATTCTTGCCTGGCCCTTCATCATAACCACCTTGACATTGAAGGTAATTAAAACCTAAAGAATTTAATTTGGCAATTGCTTCATACAATACGCTCGGTTCAACTGAAATAATTTCCACACCAATATGGTCCTCTCCTAAAGACTCATTAACGACATTTTCAGCGAAAAGTTTTTTGCTAATTTCTCCTCTTTGATCAACAAGATCTTTCTTGTTTTGCTCTTTATCTTTATCCATTTTCTTTGTTATCGATTGTTACCGAATTATTTTCTTCGGCTAAATCCTGAATGAATTCTTTTTTCTTAGAAGATTCAAGTGATTTCTCATTTTGCTTTTTAAGATATTCTCCTGTATTCTCCGAGAAAACTAAATTCATATTATGTTCAATAGTAAAATACCTATGTGTTTGCTTTGTTTTGTTTCTTTCAAGTACACTTTCATTGCTAACTTTTTTTCTTAATTTAATTACAGCATCAAAAATTGCTTCTGGTCTTGGAGGACATCCAGGAAGATATAAATCAACTGGAATAAGTTTATCAACTCCTCTTACAGCTGTGGTCGAATCAGAACTAAACATCCCTCCCGTAATCGTACAAGCACCCATTGCTATTACGTACTTGGGCTCAGGCATTTGTTCATATAGCCTTACTAAAGCTGGTGCCATTTTCATGGTTACAGTTCCAGCTACAATTAATAAATCTGCTTGTCTTGGTGAACTTCTTGGAACTAAACCAAATCGATCGAAATCAAATCTGGAACCTATTAATGCTGCAAATTCAATAAAGCAGCAGGCAGTTCCGTAAAGTAAAGGCCATAAACTGCTTAATCTTGCCCAATTATGTAAATCATCTAAACTTGTAAGTATTATATTTTCACTTAAATCTGTTGTTACTTGGGGAGCTCCTAAAGGATTACAAGTCCCTTCTCTAATTTCTCTAATTGCTTTTGGTGATAATGAGTTGTTCAATTTTTTAACTCCATTCTAAGGCACCTTTTCTCCATGCATAAGCTAGTGCAATAACAAGTATTGCTATAAAGATTAAAGCTTCTATAAAGGCAAGTAATCCTAACCTATTAAAAGCAACTGCCCAAGGATAGAGGAAAACTGTTTCAACATCAAATATAACGAAAACAAGTGCAAACATGTAATACCTAATGTTAAATTGAATCCAAGCACCTCCAATAGGCTCCATACCAGATTCATAAGTTAATTTCCTTTCACCTGTTCTTCCTTTAGGTGCAACAATAATGTTAGTTACTAGTGCTAACACTGGAACTGCAGCTGCAATAAGCAAGAATCCTAAAAAATATTCGTAGCCAGGAAGTGAGAACATTTAAAAATCTTAGCAAAAAATTCACTTAATTAAGCAAAATCTTTTAAAGTAAAAAAAGATTTAGTATTTAATGGTGAGTGACAACATTAATCCAGGTTCAAATGAAAGTGGTGTATCAGGTAATAAAGAGATTGAAAATATCTCTCAAAAACCGTTAGAGATAAAAATTCAAGAATCTCCAAATAACTTAGAACAAAATAGATTCGAATGTAGAAGTTGTGGTTATATTTATGACCCGTCTGAAGGAAATAAAAAATTAAGTATTCCCCCAAATACTGCTTTTGATTTGCTCGATATCAATACCTTTAGATGTCCAGTTTGTAGAGCTGGTAAGGATTTTTATATGGACATAGGTCCAAAAACTAAGCCAAGTGGATTTGAAGAAAATCTTGTTTATGGATTTGGTTTTAATAGTCTTCCTGCTGGCCAAAAAAATATCCTTATTTTTGGTGGTCTTGCATTTGCTGCGGCATGTTTCCTTTCTCTATACTCTTTGCATTAAAATATATTAATGACTAAAATTTTTTCAAAATTCACGAACCTCTTAATTGCTACATTACTTTGTTTAGCTTTAAGTAGTTGTTCTTCATCTGGTGTAAAAACAGCAGATACAAGCCCTTGGGTAACAATTGAATTAGAAAATCAGGCAAATGCCTTAGATGTTGATTTTATAGATGATAAACATGGTTTTTTAGTTGGTTCAAATAGATTAATTCTGGAAACTAATGATAGTGGCTACACTTGGGAGCAAAGATCATTAAACATATCTAGTGAAGAGAATTTTCGTTTGCTTGATATTGATTTTCGAGGTAATGAAGGATGGTTAATTGGTCAACCATCATTAGTTATGCATACTATTGATGCGGGGAAAAATTGGACTAGATTATCTCTTGGTAATAAACTTCCTGGTCAGCCATTCCTAGTAACAACTTTGGGAGAAGATGTTGCAGAATTAGCGACTACAGCAGGAGCTATTTATTCAACAAATAACAGTGGTGAATCATGGGAAGCAGTTGTTGTTGATTCTTCTGGATCAGGGGGAATTCGCGATCTACGCAGAACAGGCGATGGTGAATATGTAAGTGTAAGTAGTTTAGGTAATTTCTTTTCTACTCTTCAAAAAGGTGATGATCTATGGGTGGCTCATCAGAGAGCAAGTAGTAAAAGGGTTCAGAGCATTGGTTTTAACCCTGAAGGGAATCTATGGATGTTATCAAGAGGCGCCGAAATTAGATTTAATGATAATAACGAAGATGTAGAAAGTTGGACAAAACCAATAATACCAATTTTGAATGGTTATAACTACCTTGATATGGCTTGGGACCCTCGAGGAGATATTTGGGCTGGAGGTGGAAATGGTACCTTAATTGTTAGTAATGACCAAGGTCAAACGTGGAAGTCTGATCCTATAGCCTCTAAACTTCCAACAAACTATATAAAAATTATTTTTCTTAATAAGAATGAATTTGATAGTACAAAAGGATTTATTTTAGGAGAGAGAGGATATATTCTTCGCTGGAATGGTTAAAATTATTTTTTAAAACATATTTTCTATTAAAAAAATATTAAATTTTAGTTTCAATTAACAACTGTCTGTTACCAAGATGTAAATTTCTTCGCAAATATTGGTTTTTTCCTTGTAGGATCTAGTGGTACTTAAAACATATTATGGCCGCAGGTTCAACGGGTGAACGCCCATTCTTTGAAATAATTACCAGTGTTAGATA
>MDTD01120222.1_pt1 | contig 21406 bp, 16 predicted proteins | sample 811221 | NCBI WGS metagenome assembly MDTD01 (sample SAMN05326646, study PRJNA326480) | marine metagenome | isolation source: seawater | place: Pacific Ocean: South West | collected 2011 | reverse complement strand
TCCGTAGTAATTGTTTGAGTCGTTTCTGAATTCGGATGCCATGCATAAGAACTGTACGTCCCTGCATCAAAAGTTACTGCTCCACTTCCTTCGCAAATCACCTGATCAGGACCCAAATCAAGTATTGGAACTGAATTTACGTCAATATAAATTGAATCATAACAAATTGATGAACCATCTGTTACTGTATACTTTAATTTATAAGTTCCCGGGGTAACAGCTAAATTTGATGCGTCAAAAATAGTGTCTGAGTCGTTGTTAATTGTAGGTGGAGTCCCTTGTTGTGGAAAAGAATCAATGGTCCATTCTCCAGATCCGCTAGCTTTAATTACAAGTGCATCTAAAACCATCGATTGACCTATACAAATTGAAGGCTTGATGTTTTGCAATTCTGCTGTACACGATGAACAATTATTTACTGTTATCCAAGCAGTGTCATTTACCGAACAATATTCAAAAATAATCTGATGCGTCCCTGGACCTGCAACCGAAGGATTAAAAACCCCATTGGCTCTGTCTGTTATTCCATTTCCACTATATGCTAACGGATTCTCCGTTGGGTTTTCAGCATCATTCCCGGAACATATCCATAAAGTACTTAAATCAACGGGAGGATCGGTGGAGCAATAAGGACCTGCCTCCTGAATATCGGGCTCGTCACTTGGCGGTATAAACATCGTAGGCAGTCCCAAATGAGACATTCCAGCAGTACCCGAGACATTAGAAGAGGTAAAAGAATTAGATGTATTTAAATCTCCATTCATTTTCTTTAAGTATCCCCCTCCCGCTTGTCCATGAGAGAGATACAAAGACCCGTCATAACCCAGTTCAATCGCTGTAAATTTCGAACTTACACCTGTTGAAGTCCATGAATTTTTAATGCTTGTAACATTCCAGGAGGAGATGTCTAAATAATGGATTGTACTGTTCTGCATCGAAACATAAACCCTATTGTTGTTTGGAGACCAGGTTATATCATATGGAGACCCCCAAACTCCTGAAACGTTTTTAGCATCATACAGTTGTCCGTTTGACTTATTGAACTTATAAATAGAAACAATTTTATCTCCATCTGGCCACCAATTGGGATGTGCTTGTGCCAAATACTCTCCATCCCATGAATATGCTATCCCTCCTCTTTCCCTATTGCCTGTTACTTTTGGTCCAATAGGAGAAACTACGGACTCACTTTCAAAACCATTACATTTAAGTAAAAAGGTATGAAATTGACCCGTCCCTGAAGACAGACAAGTAACCCAAATATCAATACCATTTGAGTGCAATGTTGCCGAAACCCCTTCAGAAGTTCTAAAAGTTCCCAAACGAGTTGGACCTGATAGTAAGTTCCCTAATGTATCGAAAGAAAAAGCATTCATACCCTGGGTTGGTGCAAGTGCATCATCCGTGGTAATAACCCAATATCTTGCCGGATCTAACGGGTGCCGAACCGTTATAACACCTTGAGCAGCAGAACCATTACTCAGACTTCCTTCGTTACCAGTTAAAAGTCCTCCGTACGTTTTTGTCACGGCGTTTCCAGTTCCTCTCCACAGTGATCTTCCATTGGTATAAAACAACAATTCTCCTTTGTCGTTACTAGCTGCAGAGACTCCTTCGTATGAAGTAACAGAATTACCAGGACCACCAACGGAAGTTACTCCCATAGTTTCCATATTAATTACTACTCCACTGTATAAGTTAGGGGCTATGAACCAATTTCGTTGACCCGGCCACTCAAAAGGTAATACGGAGTTGGAGGAACACGTTTCTTGTGCATTCAAACATGCAGAAAACAAAAATAAAACTGCAGAACCAAAAACTATTTGTAATTTATCAAACATCCACTCCCCTTTTAAGAGGAATTAACCCCTTGATAATCAAACAACATACAATTTTATACGAAGAGTGTATGTTTTTGTTCGTAGGCTGATTTTTGAAGAAAAAAACTTCTGAATTTTATTATGATTTCTGAAATTATTTTATGTTTTAAAACATAAAGTTTAAATACCTTTTTTTAAATTAAAATACGTCACTTAGGAGCAATCCAAAAACTTGGATTCTGTTTTTGATTCCCCTGCCATATTTCAAAGTGAACCTCAGTTTTTCCGTTTTCATCGGTCATTATAGTAGCAATTTCTTCCTGAGTGTCCACCTCATCTCCCTTACTCACAAGCACTTTATCTAAGTTAGAATACATGGTAAAAAACTCTCCGTGTTGAATTAAAATTGCTTTTTTCCCTCCTGGCAACACTATGATTGCTGCTATTTTACCCTTAAAAACAGTTCTTGCACGTGTACCTTTATTCGTAAGTATATCTATTCCATTATTTATTGTCGTTAAATGCTCATATACTGCATGCTTTTGATTTCCGAACTTACCACTTACAACTCCTTTCTTTACAGGCCAGGGAAGTTTCCCTTTATTTGAAATAAAGTCTTTAGATAACTTCTTAGCCTTTGGTGTTAGTCCAATAGTTCCATTCGATTTTTCGGCTCTTTTTTTAGCCTCAGCGATTTCTCGTTCGATAATCTTTTTTATTGCGGCTTGAAGCTTTTTGGACTCACTTCTTTTTTTTGCAAGATTCGATCTTAACTTTTTTTCATCTTTCCTTAACTCGACATAAACCTCTTGACGCTCTTCTTGCTCATTCTGTAGTCGATTAAACTCAGCCTTTTTATTTTGCTTAAGGCTTAGTTTTTTTTGTTTCTTTTCTTCTAATTCAATAATTTTTTGTTCAATTTTTTCAGTCGATAATTTAATTTGCTCAGATTGATAAACACGGTATTCTGCAATTTCATGAATATATTTAAGTCGTTTATAAGCTTGATTGAAATCTTCAGAAGAAAAAATAAAAATCAACTTGTTGGTCGCATTTCTATTTTTATAAGCAAACTGTACCATCTTCGTGTACTGATCTTTTAATTCCAAAAGCTTGGCTTTTAAAGTATCGATTTGATTCTTTTGCTTATTTATTTCTTGATCAATATAAAAAACTTCATTGGCAATAGCTGAAATCAACTCTTGTCTAGCTCCAATTTTTTTGTTGAGAATCAAAAGCTGAATTTCAGATTTACGCTTATTGGTTCGAGTTTCTCCTAAAAGCCCATTAAGTTTTTTTATCTCTTGTTGAATTTTTGCTTTTTTCTTTTTCAGTTGAGACTTGGACTGTGAAATCGCTGGCTGAGCAAAAATGAACAGCGCCAAAATAAAAAAGCTACTTAATTTCCATCTCTGTATAATCATCTGGAATTTCTATAAAAACCGATAAATCATCAAACAACTTGACTCTTTTCAGCTCTACATCTGCCAAGATAAAAGGTTTATTATCTTGCATCCCTTTAAATTCTATTTTTTTATTCAAGGGGTAACCGTTAATATCGCCTTGTTTTTTATATTCAACAAGGATTTCTTTTTTTGTTTTCCAATCCGTCACTCCTACTTTTTGAAGCTTCATACTATCACAAGTAAAAAAATGAACTTGATGGAAAGCAGAATAATTCTCTGTATCATCAAAAACATTACTTGAATACTTAATAAGAGGTTCTGAGACTTCTTTCTCTCCCTCACCATCGTATAGAAAGGTGGGTTCTCCTAAAAATAAATTTTGTAAAAGATCAAATGGAATATTTACATTAAGTAGTTTTTCTATGTCTGAATAACCCCCTTTGTAAAACTGTTTTTTTAATTTATCAACGTAAATAACACTATCTTTTGTAGCCAAAATACGAACTCCTGTAATTCCAGACTTTGATATTTTTGCAAAAATCAAACTGTCATTTTTTAGCCGAATTTGCAATTGAACAGAGTGCTTTTCATTTTCATAATAAACCTCAACCTTAGTTTTAATTTTCATCCAATTAAAATCAATTGCTGAAGAATCAAACTTAGTTTTTGCTTGATTTTTTGTATAATAGCCGTACTTGCAGTCCGGATATAAATTTGGGCTGATCTTTTGTTTGGGCTTACAACCAGAAACCAACAGGACTAAAAAAAATATTTTTACCCAAATGTTCACTTATTTCTGCTTTAATTTATTCAATAACTGTTCAGATCCCCCGCCAATATGATTCGCCAGTTTCCAATATTTTAATGCTTTTTCTCTTTGACCTAACTTTTCATATACATCACCTATATGTTCATTAATTACAGCACTACTGTTACCTCCGTTCAGCTCAGATTTTTTCAGCCAATTTAAAGCCTCTTCATACTTTCCCAATTGAAATAAGATCCACCCATATGTGTCTTCAAAAGATGCTTCACCGGGATTTAAGAGGTTAGATTTTTCACTCATTTTTTTCGCTTTTTCAAGTTTGACATTCCGCTCCGATAAATAATAGGCATAATTGTTTAACACAAAGTAATTTTCTGAATCAAGCTCTAAACTTAATTCGAAATAATCATCGGATTTTTGATGTTCTCCAAAAGCATGATATGCATCGCCTAAAGAACTCAAAAACTGAGCTTTCAATTTTTTATCGGTACTTACTATCAAATCATTCCCCTCCTCCAATATCTCAATAGCTCTTTCGTATTGTTGCATTTGAATTCTAGCAATACCATTGTACAGGTAAAAAGAAGGTTGCGTCGGGAAAAGAACCAATGCATCGGAAGATTTTTTAAGCATTTCTCGATAATTAGAAATATTGTAATAGCTAATTACAAGTTGAATCCAAGCTCCATAGTCGTTAGGCTTTACTTCAACTACCTTTTCGTAGTAATAAATAGACTCTTTATAATTTTGAGAATCGTAAATATAATCCGCTGTAATCAAGTTAATAGAGGGGTCATAGGGATGAAGATTTGAAGCTAATATCATTATTGACTTTGTAAAACCAAAAAGTGATTCATCAAACTCTGACAAACGTTTAAACTTATTTAAAATATGTCTTTTTTCAGGTAATTCGAATCCAGGGTTTTTAATTATTTCTTTGTAAAGAGATTTAGCTTTTTCTTTTTGATGATCAAGAAAATAATACTTTGCAAGTTCGTTTAATATATATGGATTATTTGGAATGAACTGTAAAGCCTCATCATAAATTTGAAGTGCACTTGAATCCTCTCCGTGCTGAAATTTAAAATCAGCGAAATGAATATAATAATTACTGTTTCCTGGAAAAGTAGAAATCAATTTCTTAATCTCTTCCTCAGATTTTTCGTAATTATTAAGTCCTTTATATATGAGAAATTTATTAAAATTAATATTGTGAGAAATTCCTATTTTTTCTTCTATTTTATTGTGGATTTTCAGAGCTTTTGTATAATTTTTCCTGAAAACATAAAAATCGGATAATTCAATGTCGTAATCTGTATTTGAGGGAAACGTTTTTTGCCTTAATAAATATGTTTTTTCACACTGATCGTACAAACCAAGCTCGCGTGTTAAATTAATTTTATAGTTAATGTACCATTTGTTTTTTGGATTCAAATCAACAGCATAGTTAATGTACTCAACAGCTTGCTCATTTTTTGATTTGGCTCTGAATATTTTCGCCAGTTCAAAATATGCAGGAGCTTTTTCTCCTTTGGTTTTAATAATCTGATTTAATAGCTCTATTGCTTTTTCAAAATCACCAGAATTTTTAAATGATATAGCATCAATAAATTTTGAATCATTTATGACAGCCAATTCATTTTCAGATATGGGCGAAAAAAAAGAGTGTACTTGTTTCCCCATTTTACATGCAGAAAGTACACTCGTTAATACTATTAGAACAATAAGTTTTCTCAAATTAAACATCAGTACTGAAGCTCCCCATACTCAACTCTCTTTTTTGACCCTTTATTGTTACGTCAGTCCCAATCATTGAGTTTTCAATAACTTCATTTTCAATGGTTGTATTTTCGTATACAATTGAATTTTTCAAAATGGTATTTACAACCTGAGATCCTGAGCTTAACGTTACATGAGGACCTACAATAGAGTTTTCAATTTTTACACCTTCACCAATTAAGCAAGGTTCGATAATTAAAGAATTTTTAGATTCAACAGAATCAGCAATCATTTTTTCTTCCTCTTTTATAAACTCTAAAACTCTCTGATTAGTATAAACTGTAGCTGTATAATTACCACAATCCAACCATTCTTTAACCTGCCCCGGAACAAATCGAGTTCCTTTTTGTTTTAAAGCCTCTAAAGCATTTGTTAGTTGATATTCTCCTTTGTCTTTTATATCATTTTCTATTAAATAGTTTAATTCAGCCTTTAAAGCTGCACCATCTTTTACGTAATAAATTCCAATAATTGCTAAATCACTCACAAATTCCTCGGGTTTTTCTACAAAATCAGTGATTACATTATTCTCATCTAATTTGATTACACCAAAAGCACTTGGATCTTCAATTTGTTGGACCCATATTATTCCATCTGCATCTCCGTCCAATGTGAAGTCAGCTCTAAAAAGCGTATCTGCAAAAGCAATTATTGTTTTTCCATCTAAGGCCTTTTCAGCACATAATATTGCATGCGCAGTTCCAAGCGCCTCCTCTTGGTAGCAAATCGTTCCTTTTGCTCCTAAACCCTCGGCAACATTAACCAACATATCCTCTACCTCTTTACCAAAAGAAGGACCAATAATAAACGCAATTTCTTCTATATTTTCTTCGCAGACCCCTGCTATATCCTCAACTAATCTTTGAACAATCGGTTTTCCCGCAACAGGAATCAATGGTTTTGGAACTTTTAATGTATGCGGTCTCATACGTTTTCCCATTCCTGCCATTGGTACAATAATCTTCATATTTTAATCAATTTTAAATTTATTTTACTCCAGTGCTACCAAATCCGCCAACACCTCTTTTCGTTTCACTTAAAACTTCAACTTCATCCCAAGTGATTTGCTCATATTTGGCGATTACAAGTTGTGCTATTCTCTCACCATCTTCAACAACGAAATTTTCTTCGGATAAATTTACCAATATAACTCCAATTTCACCTCTATAATCTGCATCAATTGTTCCCGGAGAATTCAGTACTGTAATACCTTTTTTTAATGCGAGGCCACTTCTTGGTCGAACCTGAGCTTCATAGCCTGGCTGTAATGCAACATGGAGACCTGTTTTTATTAGAGCTCTCCCCATAGGTTTAAGCGTAATAGGATCGTCTATATTTGCTCGTATGTCCATTCCTGCAGACTGATTTGTTTCGTACTGAGGAATGTCGTGTTTTGAATTGTTTATAACTTGAATAATAGACATTAAACTATTGGATTATTTTTTTTGGACGTTCAAAGATATATGCTATTCCCAAATAAGCAAGTAGTATAACTGTATTTAACATTAATTTAATTGAAGAATCTAAATCAAAAAGTAAAAATTCTGAAACAGAAAAAAATAAAACAGCAATTAGAGAATAACTTAAAATACGCTTTAAATTGTAAGGTATTGGATAATGTTTTTGTCCAACTATATATGAAACAACAACCATGCTTAAGTAACAAAAAAACGTAGCCCAGGCTGCTCCGTAATATCCCATTAATGGAATAAGGATTAAATTTAAACCTATCGTAATTATTGCTCCCATTATTGATACAAGTGCACCATATCCTGTTTTATGAGAAAGTTTATACCAAATGGATAAATTGTAATAAACCCCCAAAAGAACATTTGCCAGAAGTAATATTGGGACAACCTTCAATCCGACCCAAAAATCTTCATTTGGTATAAAGTACTTAAACAAATCAATGTATCCGGTAACCAATAAAAAAAGAAACGAAACAACAATAACAAAATAATTCATGATTTTACTGTACATTTCCTTGGAATTCTTTTCTTTTTCTTTTGCGAAGAAGAAAGGTTCTGCGGCATACCTGTATGCTTGAATAAAGAGTGTTATAACAATCGACAACTTATAATTGGCTCCATAAATACCCAGCTGACTCATCGCCTCATCAAGCCCAACATCGCTGACCAAAATTCTCTTCAATAAAACCCTGTCCAAAGTTTCGTTTACGATTCCTGCCAAACCGACAAACAAAAGCGGAATTGAATACTTAAAAAAAGGTTTCAAATGAGATTTTATAAAAACACCTGCTCGGACCATATACAACTCGGGAAAAACGGCAATCAACTTAAAAACACTTGCAATTAAATTTGCAATAAAAACATATCCTACACCTATTTCAGGGTTATAAACTAAATCAATTAGCCAATTGGAAGATCCAGCTTCAAAATTTGTTTTACAATACCCAATAAAAAATAAATTGAGACCAATGTTCACTATCACGTTACCCAAATTCACTGCAGCGAACTTTTTGGCACGATTTTCCTTTCTTAAATAAGCCAGTGGAATAGAGGTAACCGCATCAAAACCAACGATTATAGCAAACCAAACAACGTATTCACTGTGGTCTGGATACATCAACCAGTTTGCAATTCCTTGTGAAAAAAACAGGGAGATAATAATAAAACTTAAGCTTGAAAAAATAACTGTTGGTAAAATTGTGGAATAAACATTTTTCGACTGATATTCGTCCTTGGAAGCATATCTAAAATAAGTTGTCTCCATACCATAAGTCAAAAAAACCACTAAAAATGCAACGTATGCATACATTTCAGTAATCACACCAAATTGGTCTGTTGAAAAGCCACCACCTCCTTCGTCAATCCAATATGGTGTCAAAAGATAATTTAAGAATCTTCCTAAGATGCTGCTTAAACCATAAATAGCGGTTTGTCCTGCTAATTTTTTTATTGGATTACCCACGAATCAGCCTATTGAGTGATTTAATTAAAACTCTGGTTTTCTTTTATTTAAAAAGGCTTCCACACCCTCTTTAAAATCTTCAGTCCCAAAACATTTACCAAATTCACTCACCTCAACTTCAAACCCATTTTTATTTTTGTCGTATCCGGCATTCATTGCTTTTATAGCGGCCTTCACTGCATTGGGAGAATTTTTTGAAATTTTCAAAGCAAGTTTCAGCGCCTCCATGAGTAACGTTTGATCACTAACAACATTATTAATCAACCCATAAACATAAGCTTGTTTTCCATCGATGAAGTTAGCCGAAAGAATCATTTCCATAGCTCTTCCTCTACCAACAAGCTGAGCCAAACGCTGCGTTCCTCCATAACCTGGAATTAATCCAAGAGTTACTTCTGGCAAACCCATCTTGGCATTATTTCCCGCAATTCTTATGTGACATGCCATAGCTAACTCCAACCCACCACCAAGAGCAAAACCACTTATTGCTGCTATTACAGGAGTATTAAGCTGTTCAATTGTATTAAATAACTTTTCTTGTCCTTCGCGAGCTAAAGCTTTTCCCTCCTCTATTGAGAAATGTGCAAATTCTTTAATATCCGCACCAGCAACAAAAGCCTTATTTCCCGCTCCTGTTAAAACGATCGACCTAACATCAGGGTTGGATTCTAAGGCTAAAAAACAATCGTGCAATTCTAAAATTGTATGACTATTTAATGCATTTAAGTTTTCGGGACGATTTATTGTTACAACGGCTATTTTGTCTTTATAATTAACCTCAAGATTTTGAAATATCATAAAATTGAACTTTGTATAAAAATAGGGAAATATTGGAAAAGCTGAATTAAAAATCCCAGGTGCATGCCTGGGATTTTAATACATTCTTCTTTTAAAATTTAATACGCTCTTATATTTTTTCCTTCAATATAGTTTGTGAACGCTTGATTTACAACCATATTTCCACCAGGAGTAGGATAATCTCCAGTAAAATACCAGTCACCCGTATGATTAGGACATGCTTTATGTAAGTTTTCAACAGTGTTGTAAATCACCTCAAGTTCTGCTGATAAATCTTCAGGTTTTAGAATCTCTGAAATCTTTGCAGAAATCTGTTCATCCGTAAAAGGCTCGTATATCTTTTTTACATAATTCACAACCTTTTCTTTTGGTTTTCCCAATTGCTTTATACAAGCATCATAAACCTCTTTGATTATGTGACTTTTATTGTTCTCTTTGAGCAACTGAATAGCAGCATCAAAAGCAATAAAGTCTCCCAGTTTCGCCATGTCAATCCCATAACAATCTGGAAATCGAATTTGAGGAGCCGATGAGACAATAACAATCTTTTTTGGTTTTAACCGATCCATAATTCTTAGTATGGACTTCTTTAATGTTGTTCCTCGAACAATAGAATCATCGATGAGAACAAGATTGTCCTTTCCTGTATTAACCACACCATAAACAGAATCGTATACGTGAGCAACAAGGTCATCTCTGCCGGAATCCTGAGAAATAAACGTTCTTAATTTCGCATCTTTAATAGGAACCATTTCAGCTCTACACGTTGTTGAGAAAATTTCTTTTAATTTTTCTTCGGACATCTCATTTCCTAGGGCTAAAATTTGTTTAGTTTGTTGCTTAGTAAGTTCGTCATTCAAACCAGCAATCATACCGTAGTATGAGGCCTGTGCTGTATTTGGAATATACGAAAAAACTGTATTCTTAAAATCGTGTTGAACTGAATTAAGAACTTTAGGTACTAAATACTTGCCTAGTTTTTTTCTCTCTTTATAGATGTCAGCATCGCTTCCCCTTGAAAAATAAATGCGTTCAAATGAACACTCTTTTCTATGCAAAGGTTTATTGATTTCATTAAACGATATTTCTCCATTCTTTTTTATAACCATTGCCGTTCCTGGCTCTAGTGACTTCACCTGATCGAATGTAACATTCAGTGCGGTTTGAATTGCGGGTCGTTCACTTGCAACAACAACTATTTCATCATCAATATAGTAATGGCAAGGACGAATCCCCGCAGGATCTCTAAGTGCAAAAGCGTCTCCATGGCCAATCAATCCGCACATTACATATCCTCCATCAAATTCTTTTGAAGCTCTTTTTAATACACGCGGAACGTTCATGTGGTCACCTATCAAACCGGATATTTCTCTATTTGAGAGTTTTTCTTTTTTGTATCGTTCAAAAAGCTCCTGATTTTCAACATCAATAAAGTGTCCAATTTTCTCTAAAACAGTTACCGTATCTGATTTTTCTTTTGGATGCTGTCCAAGATTGAGTAATAAATTAAAAAGCTCATCAACATTGGTTAAATTAAAATTACCCGCTAAAACAAGGTTTCTTGTTTTCCAGTTGTTTTGCCGTAAAAACGGATGACAATACTCTATATTATTTCCTCCAAAAGTACCATATCTTAAATGCCCGAGAAGTAATTCTCCAACAAAACTGACATTAGCTTTGAGCCACTCCGGATCTTTAAGTTTTTCCGGTTGTGTTTCGGAAAGCTCCCAAAACTTCATATTGATTTTGTCAAAAATCTCTTTAATGGGCTTTGAACCATTACTTCTGTGTCTAGAAATGTATCGATTCCCTGGATCAACATCCAATTTAATGGTTGCAACTCCGGCACCATCTTGCCCTCGATTGTGTTGCTTTTCCATCAATAAGTACAGTTTATTTAAACCGTACAATGCTGTTCCATACTTTTTTTGGTAATACTCCAGCGGTTTTCTCAAGCGAATCATTACAATTCCGCATTCGTGCTTTATAGGATCACTCATTTCCTAAGTTGTGGATTTATTTGACAAAAATAAACTATTTATTTGTGTCACATAATGGAAATATTAGAAACTATTCCAAGCCATGAAATCGCTATATTAGAATCGTGGAAATAAGAAGAGCTAAACTCAGAGATGCATATTCTATTGAAAACATCTTTTCGTCAACAGTAAGAAAAATAAACCGTAAAGATTATAATCAAAAACAAATTGAGGTTTGGGCTTCATTTGCTGAATCAAATTGCTGGAAAACTATAATAAGCAGTCAAAAAGTTTGGGTAGCCGAAATCAAAAATGAACTTGTGGGATTTTGTTCATTAACTACCAATGGCGTATTTAACTTTTTATATGTTCATCATAATTATCAGCGACAAGGAATAGCTTCAGCACTTCAGGAAGTTTTAGAATCAGAAGCCGTAGATGAAAATCATCATACGGTTTATGCGAAGGTCAGTATTACGGCAAGACCCTTTTTCCAAAGAAAAGGTTACAAAGTAAAAAAAATCGAACATCATGAAATAAAAGGAGTTTTTTTCTCTCGTGCAATCATGGAAAAAGAACTTTTTTAATGTCCATTAAAAATCATAGAGAATTAATATAGTTAAGCAGCTCTTCGATTTTAGTTATAACTTCAGAATCTGAACCTCCTGGATTATTTACAATAATTGAAAAAGCGTATCTTTTCCCTTCATTATCAAGATAACCTGCATAGCTTCGAACCCCTGTCATTGAACCGCTTTTGCATCGAACTTTTCCATTTAGTGGGCTATTTTTTAAAAACGAACGAACCGTACCCGACTTACCTGCAACAGGAATGGATTTTTTAAACGCATCATTATCTTTCATTTTTATCAACAGTTCAACAAATTGTTTGGATGAAACTGCGTTAAAACACGATAACCCACTACCATCCTTTATGCGCATTCCTGAAACATCAATATCAAATTGTGTTTTAAGATAATTTTTAACCCAAGTTTCCATGGACTCATTTGAGTTTGAAACTCGATAGCTGTTTTGTAAAAGGTTTTCAGCTAAAATATTTACACTTTTATGGTTAGTTCTTTTGGCAATTTGTTCAACGAAAGCACTTTTTACGACAGCAAACTGCTTATATTTTTTTTGGGGTTTAGAATATGCCCCATATTTACCCTTAATTATTATTCCACTTTTTTTCAATGCGTTGTAAACCAAATAGGACAAACCTCTTTGAGGCCGTTGCAAAGCAGCTTTTACTTTAAAATTTCGTCGATTCGCCGGAATAGTCCCCTCAATAATCAATCCCTTCTCATATGGTCCACCAAAACAGTATGCCAAATCTTTGTTTTGCTTTGAAGCTTTTACTCTGTTTTCAAAATGTAATAGCGGTAAATCCGGAACTTTTTTAACTATTTTGGTTTGTTCTCCCGGTTTTCCACTCTCAAAATAAAGCTCTACGATATTTTCATTAAAAACTGTTCCACAAGGATTTGCTCCGTAATAATTACCTATATCTTCCCACAGCCATGTTCTAGGTAAAGTTTCAGACTCCAAAGTTGGATCGATAATTTTAATCCCATTAATTGTTTTAACCTTATTTCTGGACAACCAGCTTTTTATTACCCCTGTTACTTCTGATAAATCTCTATTGAATTTCTTGTTTCCTAAAGTTGGGTTGAAATTTGGAAAAATATAGATATCTCCTCTTAAAACCCCATCGACTATAGTCCCTGTGTAAGCTAATTTGGTCTCAAACTGATGTTTAGGACCCAAGCTGTGTATTGCTATAGCTGTACTAAATAACTTTTGTATTGATGCTGAAGTCAATACTTTTTCAGAATTTTCACGAAGAATGAATTTATTCTCACCCAAATCATAAACAGCTACACTCAAGCCAGCAGGTTTAAATATTTCAGAGTACTTCCACTTTTCCATAAAACTGGAAGTAGATAATGCCATAACAATTAAGGACAAGGACAATAAAAACAATATTTTCTTCATGAGTTTACAACATTAAACAAACTAAATACCAAAAAAATGATTTTCCTTCAATTTAAAACTCTTCTGTAATTCATTTTTACTAAGATTGAATCGTGAAAAACATCTGATTTAAATTATTGTTGTATTTCAAAAAGCTTTAAACTGGAAATATAAGTAAGTGAATCCTATAAGTTAACTTTGTTTGAAATGAATAATAAAACAATATACGATTACATAATTGTTGGTGGAGGCTTAGCGGGAATGCTTTTGGCTTGGGAGTTGCTGGAAAAAGAAAAAAGCTTTTTAATATATTGTGATTCCGAGCCAGCCTCCTCAAATGTTGCAGCAGGAACTTGGAACCCTGTTACTTTCCGAAGAATGATTCCTACTTGGAGGGCTCAGGAAATGATTGATAAAATGCTTGAAGTGTATCCGAAAGTAGAGAAAAAGCTGAGCGTACCCTTGCTATCAATGATTGATGTAGAAAAAATTATATCTAACGCCCAAGAAGAAGAGTTTTGGAAAAAAATGGCTCTTTCAGAGGAATCCAAAGATTTTTTAGAATCAATCCTCCAAGAAATAACGATAAATGAAGAAACCAAAAAACTTGGAGTAGTCAAAAAAACTGGAAGAATTGATCTTCCTAAATACGTCAAAAAATCAAAAGATTATTTTCACAATATTGGAAACATCGTTTTTGATACATTCGACTATTCACTACTTAAAATCTCAAAGAATTCTGTTAAGTACAAAACAATTAAAGCATCAAAAATAATATTTGCCGAAGGCACTTATGTTGAAAATAATCCTTTCTTTAACTGGCTTCCTTTTAAACCGGTTAAAGGGGATATTTTAACTATAAAATCAAGTGATTTAAACGTAAGAAAAATTAGAAAAAAGAATATTTTCATTTTACCACTTGGCAACAGCACATATAAAATTGGTGCCACTTATCATTGGTCAGACAAAACATGGAAGCCAAGTGAAAAAGCAAAACTGGAGCTTCTCGAAAAGTTCGAAAAAATTTCAAGCTGTACTTATGAGGTAATTAATCAAGAATCAGGAATCCGGCCTGCAACACACGACCGAAGACCATTCATAGGAGAACACCCTGTCCATAAAAATGTATTAATCTTTAATGGTCTCGGTTCTAAGGGAGTTTTTTTGGGGCCTTTATTGGCTTCGGAATTCTGTGGTTTTCTTGACAATAAAGGACAAATTCATCCCGAGGTATCTGTGGCGAGATGCTTTAAAAAGTATTTTAAACCAAGGAGTTAAAACAACTTCTCTAACCTCCTCTCAACATCTTCAATTTGTAGCTCCAATTGATAAAGCTGCACACCCGCTTCAACTTCTTTCTTTTCTTGAGTTGTTTTCCTGGTGTACTTTTTTAAAATTTCCACTCTGTTTTTTTGAATCAAATCGCGCTTATTTCTAAGCTCAGACAATCGACTCATTAGTTCTTCTTTAGAATAAATAAATCCCATAAAACATATATTTTATTAGAATAATCTAGCGATGATACGTGCAATATAAGACCTCCGGATATAGTATGAAAATCATTTTTTGTTGATAAATTCACATTTTTGTTTTAAAAACCCCGAATTTAAAGGGTTCTTAAAATTAAAAATTGTTGATAAGTTCGTATCTCTTTAGAATTATCTTTGAGAGTTCATTTAAAACCACTATGAAAACACCTGTTGCAAGAAAAAAAAACAAAGAACTTAAAATTCATAACCATACAAGAATAGACAACTATTATTGGTTGAATGAAAGAGATAATCCAGATGTTATTCGTTATTTGAAGGAGGAAAATGAATACTCCGAAACAAAAATGAAGCATACAGAAAACCTTCAACAAGAGTTGTATAATGAAATCACCGGGCGTTTGGACAAGGAGGAAAGCTCTGTTCCTTACTTTTTGGACGGGTATTTTTATTCTCAACGTTTCGAAAAAGGTTACGAATATCCTTTTTTCACTAGAAAAAAAGAGTCATTAGAAGCGGATGAAGAGATACTGATTAATCAAAACCTATTGGCAAAAAACCAACCATTTTGTGAAATTGGTCAATTGAATGTTTGTTCAAAAAATAAACTTCTGGCATACTCAGTAGATTTTGTTTCCAGAAGAATGTACAGCATTTACTTTAAAAACCTAGAAACAGGAGAACTGCTTGAAGACACTATTCATAATACGTCCGGTGGATTTGCTTGGGCAAACGATGGACAAACTCTTTTTTACACCCGAAAAGATGAAAAAACATTAAGAAGTAATAAAATTTATAAGCACACCATTGGAACAAATTCCGATGATGACAAGTTAATTTTTGTCGAAGAAGACGAAACTTTTATTTCAAACGTGTACAAATCAAAGTCAAAAAAATACATCATTATTGGTTCTTATAGTACTGTTTCAACTGAATTTAGAATAGTTCCCGCCGATTGTCCCAATGAAAAATTTAAAATTTTTGAGCCCAGAAGAAGGAATCATGAATACTCCATCGAGCACAAAGGAAATAGTTTTCTCATTGTCACCAATAAGGATACCGCAAAGAATTTCAAACTAATGAAATGTACTTTAAACAACACAGAATCAAAATACTGGGAAGAAATCCTACCCAATAGAAACGATGTTTTATTGGAGGATATTGAGGTTTTTAAGGAGTTTATTGTAGTTAATGAGAGAAAAAAAGGACTTACTCAATTTAGAGTCTTAAACTTCAATGAGAAATCAGAACACACAATTGAAATGGGAGAAGAAAGCTATACCGCTTATGTTTCAACAAACGTTGATTTCAATTCAAAAGTCTTTCGTTTTGGATTTTCAAGTTTAAAAACTCCAGCGACAATTTATGACTATGATCTTGAATCAAGGAAAAAAGAAATAAAAAAACAAACCAAGGTAGTTGGGGGACACAATCCTTCCGATTATGTAACAAAAAGAATCTCAGCGAAAGGAAAAGATGATGTTTTAATACCAATAAGCTTGGTGTATAAAAAAGGAATTTCATTAAACGGTAAAAACCCAACTTTAATTTATGGTTATGGAAGTTACGGTTATGTTGTAGATCCTTCTTTTTCTCCAGCTCGATTAAGCTTACTGGAGAGAGGTTTTATTTTTGCTATTGCTCACATTAGAGGAGGAGAAGACTTAGGAAGATGTTGGTATGAAGATGGCAAAATGTTGAAAAAAAGAAACACCTTTAACGATTTCATTGCATGCGCAGAATTTTTAATTGAACAAAATTACACTAACAACAAGAAACTTTTCGCAATGGGGGGGAGTGCTGGAGGATTATTGATTGGCGCCGTAATAAACATGAAACCTCAACTATGGAAAGCAGCTATTGCTGCAGTTCCTTTTGTTGACGTAGTAACTACGATGCTGGATGATTCAATCCCTTTAACCACAGGAGAATATGACGAATGGGGAAATCCAAATCAAAAAGAATTCTATGAGTATATTTTAAGTTACAGCCCATATGATCAGGTTGAGAAAAAAAACTATCCTGCTCTTTTGGTAACTACAGGTTTACACGACTCGCAGGTACAATACTGGGAACCAGCAAAATGGGTTGCTAAACTTAGAGAGTTAAAAACAGATTCGAATCTACTTTTGCTAAAAACAAACATGGAAACAGGACATGGAGGTGCTTCAGGGAGATATGAATACTACAGAGAGGTTGCTTTGAATTATGCATTCCTATTGGATCAGGCGGAATTGATTTAGCCTATTTTCATAAGATCCAAAGAATTAAAAAGAGAATTCAATAGGTTATAGCCGTGAAAATCAATTTTTTAGTACCTTTGTGTGAAATAAACGGCAGAATTATGGAAGCATCGTTATTGATTATTGGAAAAATGGGACCTTGGGGAATCGTTTTGATTGTTTTGGTTGTTTTACTTCTTTTCGGAGGAAAGAAAATTCCAGAGTTAATGAAAGGTTTGGGAAAAGGAGTTAAAGAGTTTAAGGATGCAACCAACAACCCTGATGGTAAAAACGAAACAAAAGGTGAAGTGAATGAAAAAAACAACTAATCATAACTTCAATTTATGATACAAAAAGACTGCAAAAGCAGTCTTTTTTTGTTTAAAAATTCTTCAATAACTTTAGCTATATGGATTCTAAATATGATTTCTTAATAATTGGAGGAGGTATAGCCGGATTAAGTTTTGCCCTAAAAGCTGCTGAAAAAGGAACCGTTGGATTAATAACCAAAGAAAGTCCTAACGAATCCAATACTTCATATGCTCAAGGAGGGATTGCCGGAGTTTGGAATCACAACGATGATTTTAATAAACACATCGCAGATACATTAGACGCAGGTTCAGGTTTAAACAACAATGAAATCGTTGAAATCGTAGTTAAGGAGGCGAAAGAAAGAATCATTGAACTAATTGAATGGGGTACTCACTTTGATAAAAACAAAAAAGGAGAGTATGACTTAGCCAAAGAGGGCGGTCATTCTGAAAGTAGAATCCTGCATTACAAAGATATCACAGGTAAAGAAATCGTGAGAGCTTTAATAGAGCAAGTTAAGTCTCATCCAAACATTAGTGTGTTTAAAAATCATTTTGCCTTGGATGTAATCACTCAACATCATTTAGGCGAAAAGTTAACTAGAAAAAACATTGGAATTGAATGTTATGGCGCCTATGTATTGAATAAAGATTCAGGCGAAATTTTAACAGTACTTGCAAAAAGTATCATTATGGCAACGGGTGGAGCTGGTTTAGTTTATAAATCAACCACAAATCCTGTAATCGCAACGGGAGATGGCATTGCAATGGCCTACAGAGCAAAAGCAGAAGTTCAAGATATGGAATTTGTTCAATTCCACCCCACTTCTTTATACAACCCAGGGTCATATCCATCCTTTTTAATTTCAGAGGCAGTGAGAGGATTTGGAGCGATCTTAAGAGACCATAATGGAAATGAATTTATGGACAAATATGATGATCGAAAATCATTGGCTCCTCGCGATATTGTTGCTCGATCGATTGATACGGAAATGAAAATTCATGGTGTAGAGTTTATGAATTTGGATTGTACCCATTTGAATATGAAAAAATTTAAAGCACACTTTCCTACGATTTATAAAAAATGTAAATCTCTTGGGATTGATCCAGCTTTTGATTTTATTCCTGTTGTTCCTGCTGCTCATTATACTTGCGGAGGAATCTTAGTAGATGAAAATGGACAGTCCTCGATTAAAAACTTATATGCAATAGGTGAATGTGCATGTACAGGTTTACATGGGGCTAATAGGCTAGCGAGTAACTCACTTCTGGAAGCTATTGTCTTCTCGCACAGAGCTTTTTTAAAATCAAGTGAAACTCTCAAAAACAAAACCTATAGAAAAAACATACCAAACTGGGATGCAACAGGCACTGAAGCTCCTGAAGAAATGATATTAATCACTCAAAGTTTAAATGAAGTTCAGGGAATTATGAGTTCATATGTTGGGATTGTTCGAAGTAATTTACGTTTAAAACGAGCGTTAGATCGTTTAGAAATTCTCTACAGAGAAGTAGAAGAATTGTATGAAAAAACAACCCCATCGCAAAAGCTTTGTGAAACAAGAAACCTAATCAATGTGGCATATTTGATTATAAAGTTTGCTTCAAACCGGAAGGAGAGTATTGGACTCCATTACTCTTTAGATTATAAAAATTCATCCAAAAAAGTAGCCTCAACAAACTAAGTCACAAAATTTAATTTCCTAAAAAAATGTTTGATTAAACATATTCTCCTCGATGAGGTTTTAAATCATCTCTTATTTGAATCATATGCTTTTTTGTGGTTAAAATATAAGCGATATAATAATGTGGAAAAATTTCCTCACAAGCAGCCGTGGTATTTTCTAACCCTTTCGATTCAATGTATTCGTCCACATGCTTTACATGATGTTCAGCAACCTCTTTGGCATCAATGCTTCTTAAATCCCAAATCAGCTTAATTTTTTCATCACTCATATCGACAAAAATACTCCAATCTTTTTTCGGTTGAATCTTTTTTCAAAATAATTTATGGAATCATAATAAAAAATGCATCTCCATGTTGTAATCTAAAAAGTAAGGAAAATGAAATTTATTAAAATTATAATTGTATCGGGGTTTTTAGCAGTAACTCTTACAGGTGCTTATTTAAAAAGTATTTCTGTTGAACACTCTAAAAAAGAACCAAATAGTACTATTAAAGAAGTAAAAAATATAGAAGAAGACACCTTATCCTTTAACCCAACTTCAATGTTTCCGGCTCTTCTAGTAAAAGAAAAAGGGACATCATCACCTTTAGAATTAAATGAACTTCAAATAGACATAAACGTGGTTGGGCACATAGCTACAACAACTTTTGAAATGACTTTTTACAACGACTCTGAAAGAATTCTCGAGGGGCAATTGTATTTTCCTCTTGGTGAAAACAAAACCGCTTCAAGATTTGCGATGGATGTAAACGGAGAGTACAGAGAAGGGGTAATCGTAGAAAAAGAAAAAGGAAGAGTCGCTTTTGAAAACACTACTCGTAGAACAATTGACCCAGGACTACTTGAGTGGACAAAAGGAAATAATTTTAAAGCCAGAGTTTACCCAATACCTGCAAAAGGCACTAAAAACATTATATTTTCCTATGAACAAGAGTTGATTTCCTCGAAAGATGGATTAACCTATATTATGCCACTGGGTATTGAACAAGTTGTAAGAAAATTTGAATTAAATGTAGAAGTTTTTAAGCAAAAGATTAAACCAGAAACGAATCATAACACCTTTGAAAATATTGAGTTTGAAGAGTGGCAAGAAAACTTTGTAGCTAAAAAAACTTATATGCACTTTACTCCAAATAAACAATTGGGGTTTAGTATCCCTCATGGTAATCAAACACACTCTGTAAGCGAAAAAGTAGAAGGTGTAAATTATTTTTTCACTTCTTTTCAACCAAAAAGATTCAGTAAAAACAAGAAAAAAGCTACTAAAACACTTTTGATTTGGGATGTTTCCAGTTCAGGAAAAAATAGAAACCATAAAAAAGAAATAACCTTACTCGATGAGTATTTGAAGAAAAACAAAGGAACAAAAGTGGAATTAATAACCTTTAGCAACACCATACACAGGAAAGAATTGTTTACAGATTTCAATAGCTTAAAAACACAATTAACCAATCTAAACTATGACGGAGGAACCCAACTAGGCAGTGTCGATTTAAGCAAGGTTGATGCCGATGAAATTTTATTATTCAGTGATGGTGTTTCAAACTTTGGTGAAACCGAAATAAAAAATGGACACACACCAATATATACAATTACAAGTAGTAATAAATCTGATTTTTCCTCTCTAAAATTTCTTTCATTAAATAGTGGTGGGGTATTTATCAATTTAAATCAATCAAGCATAAAAAACAGTTTAAATTTATTATCCAAAACTCCCTACCGGTTAATTGGATATGATGTTTTGGAAGGAAATGTAAATGAAATTTACCCTAAAACAGGAGTAATAAGTCATAAAAATCTCGTAATTGCAGGTCAATTATTTTCCAAGAAAGCTAAAATCAGAGTAAACCTAGGTTTCGGTTCCAAGGTTCATCATTCAGAGATTATCGAAATAAATGCTACTAATGAATCCTTAAAGGGTTCAGTAAGACGGTTATGGGCGCAGAAAAAACTTTCTCATATTGATTTAAAACCGAAAGAAAATAATGAATTAATTACTCAACACGGAAAAAAATATGGATTAGTCACTCGGAATACATCACTCATTGTTTTGGATCGATTAGAAGATTATGTTCAACATGAAATTACACCTCCAAAATCAATGCAGGAAGCTTATTTTCAAAGAATAAATAATAGAATAAAAAATCAAACCGATAAAGAATCTCAACATATTTTAACCGTGAAAAGAAACTGGAAAGAGCGTATTGAGTGGTTGAACAAAGAGTTTAATTTCGAGGAACTTCTA
>MDTD01129310.1_pt1 | contig 21414 bp, 16 predicted proteins | sample 811221 | NCBI WGS metagenome assembly MDTD01 (sample SAMN05326646, study PRJNA326480) | marine metagenome | isolation source: seawater | place: Pacific Ocean: South West | collected 2011 | reverse complement strand
CTCGTGTCAGGCCACATCGTCACCTCCTCCACAAAACGAAACCGGGCCGCGGCAATCTGCGCGCGGCCCGGTCAGTATCATCATGTCGAAAGGCTCAGTCCATGGCCTTGAAGTTGAACTCGCCGCCATCCTTGATCCCCGACGGCCAGCGCGCCGTCACGGTCTTGGTGCGGGTGTAGAACTTGAAGGCGTCCGGCCCGTGCTGGTTCAGGTCGCCAAAGGCCGATTTCTTCCAGCCGCCGAAGGTGTGATACGCCAGCGGCACCGGGATCGGCACGTTCACACCCACCATCCCGATATTGATCCGGTTGGCAAAGTCGCGCGCTGCATCGCCGTCACGGGTGAAGATCGCCGTGCCGTTGCCGTACTCGTGGCTCATCGGCAGGTCGAGGGCTTCCTCGTAGGTCTTCGCGCGGACGACCGACAGCACCGGGCCGAAGATCTCGTCCTTGTAGATCGACATGTCCTTGGTGACATTGTCGAACAGGCAGCCGCCCATGAAGTAGCCGTTCTCGTAGCCCTGGAGCGAGAAGTTGCGACCGTCGACGGCAAGCGTCGCGCCTTCCTTCACGCCCTGGTCGACCAGGCCCTTGATGCGCTCGAGCGCCTGGGCGGTGACGACGGGGCCGAAGTCCACATCGTTGCCGGCCGTGTAGGGACCGATCTTGAGAGCCTCGACGCGCGGAACGAGACGCTCCATCAGCGCGTTGGCGGCTTCCTCACCCACCGGAACGGCGACCGAGATCGCCATGCAGCGCTCGCCGGCGGCACCATAGCCCGCGCCGATGAGCGCGTCGGCGGCCTGGTCCATGTCGGCATCCGGCATGATGATCATGTGGTTCTTGGCGCCGCCGAAGCACTGGACGCGCTTTCCGGCCGCGCAGCCGCGCGTGTAGACGTACTCGGCGATCGCCGTGGAACCGACGAAGCCGACCGCCTGGATGGTCGGATGATCGAGGATGCCGTCCACGGCCTCCTTGTCGCCGTTGACCACGTTGAGAACGCCGGCCGGAAGGCCCGCCTCGAGCATCAGCTCGGCGAGCATGATCGGCACGGAGGGGTCACGCTCCGACGGCTTCAGGATGAAGGCGTTGCCGGCGGCGATGGCCGGGCAGAACTTCCACATCGGGATCATGGCCGGGAAGTTGAACGGCGTGATGCCGGCGGCCACGCCAAGCGGCTGGCGCATGGAATACATGTCGATGCCCGGGCCGGCTCCCTCGGTGAACTCACCCTTGAGCAGGTGCGGCGCGCCGATGCAGAACTCTGCGACCTCGAGGCCGCGGATCACGTCGCCCTTGGCGTCGGGGATCGTCTTGCCGTGCTCGCGCGACAGCGCCTCGGCAAGCTTGTCCATGTCGCGGTGAAGCAGGTCCACGAACTTCATGAGAACGCGGGCGCGGCGCTGCGGGTTGGTCGCCGCCCAGGCCGGCTGCGCGGCGGCGGCGTTGGCGATCGCCGCGTCCAGCTCGCTCTTGGAGGCGAGCGCCACCTTGGCCTGAACCTCACCCGTCGCCGGATTGTAGACGTCCGCGAAACGGCCCGAGGTGCCCTCGACCCGCTTGCCGTCGATGAAATGTCCGATTGTCTTCATGAGCGTCTCTCCCTGGTTGCGGACGCTTGAAGTCCGCTGTCTCCCGCGGCGAGCGAGCATAGCCGGGCGCCACGTGGCAAATCCAGTCCGCCCCCGCGACACGAGCCGCAGGCAGCGTGAACGGTGATGTCTTGCCTTTAATTTCTGCAATCATCAATAGGCGGTTTGCCGCAACCGTTGTGCGCATACTATAGTCGCGAGAGTGTTCAGAGGCGCCGGACCCTTGTGAAATGAACTGGGACGATACCCGCATCTTCCTCGCTGTCGCGCGCACCGGCCAGCTCCTCGGCGCCGCCCGCGCGCTCGGCCTCAACCATGCCACCGTCGCGCGGCGTCTGAGCGCACTTGAAACAGACCTCGGCGTCAAGCTGGTGGACCGGCGCACCACCGGCTCGCTTCTCACCTCGGCCGGTGAGAGTTTTCTGGAGATCGCCGAGCGGGTCGAGGCGGAGATGCAGGCGGCCCGCGCGCGCATCGGCGGTGCGGACGTGGCGCTTTCGGGCACCGTGCGCATCGGTGCGCCGGACGGCTTCGGCGTCGACTTCCTCGCCCCCCGTCTCGGCGCCCTGACCGAACGCCACCCGGATCTCACCCTGCAGCTCGTGCCGGTCTCGCGGGCGGTTTCCCTGTCGCGCCGCGAGGCGGACATCGCCATCACGGTGGAACGGCCCGAACACGGCCGGCTCGTCGCCCGCAAGCTGGTCGACTACACGCTGGGCCTCTACGCCTCCCGCGCCTATCTGGCACGCTCCGGCGCTCCGGCGGACGCACAGGACCTCAGACGTCACGCCCTCGTCGGATACGTGGAGGACCTGGTCTATTCAACGGCTCTTGCCTATGCGGGCGAGATCGACCGCGGCTTCACCCCCCGCTTCGAGATCGCCTCCGCCCTCGGACAGGTCGAGGCGGTGCGCGCGGGCGCCGGCATCGGCATTCTTCATGCCTTCATCGCGCGGCGCGATCCCGACCTCGTGCCGGTTCTTCCGGACAAGGTGATCCGCCGCAGCTACTGGCTGGTGCTGCACGAGAGCGTGCGCGACATCGCCCGGGTGAGGGTCGCGGCCGATTTCATCGCGGAGGAAGTCGAACGCGCCCGCTCGATGTTCGTCTGATTGCTTCCAGCGGACTTGCGCCTCCCGTATGGCCCTGTCAAACCGGACGGGCAAGGGACGACAGAGCGGACCATGACGGACATCGCAGCGAGAACCGACGAGAAAACCGCACGCCAGGCCCGCTTCTGGGACAGGCTCGCCAAACGCTACGCCGCCATGCCCGTGCGGGACGCTCCCGCATGGGAGGAGACGCTCCTTGCCGTGCGGGAGGTGTTGCGGCCGCACGATCGCGTTCTGGAGATCGGCTGCGGCACCGGCGGCACCGCCCTGCGCCTGGCCCCGCATGTGGCCGACTACACCGGCACGGACATCTCCGCTGCCATGATCGCCATCGCGGCGGAAAAGCCGGCGCCGCTGAACGTCACCTTTCGCCGGGAGGAGGCGCCAACGGCTGAGGACCGGCCGCTCGACCCTCCCGTGGATGCGGTGCTGGCCTTCAACCTGCTTCACCTTGTCAGCGATCTGGATGCCACGCTGTCGGGTGTGCGCGCGCACCTGAAGCCCAGCGGGCTCTTCATTTCCAAGACGCCCTGTCTTGGCGAGATGTCGGTCTTTCTGCGTCTGCTGGTCCCGGTGCTGCAGCTCGTCGGCAAGGCTCCGCCGGTTACGGCCCTCACCGAGGCGGACCTGCGCGCCCGGATCGAGGCGGCGGGCTTCGAGATCACCGACCGGCGGACCTTCGGCAAGAACCGCTCGGTCCCCTATTTCGTCGCCCGGCGGAGCTGACGCTACCGCTCGCGCCCGTCGACCGGCCCGTCCTCGGTCAGCTCGATGCCGGTAAGCCGCCGGTCGAGGTGACGGGTGCGCCAGGCCAGCATCTTTTCCGCATAGTGCAGCCGCACCGACAGATAGGCCGGATCGTCGGCGACATTGCGCGTCTCGCCGGGGTCTGTCTCCAGATCGAAGAGCAGGGGCGGCAGTCCAGCGAAATGGACGTATTTCACGTCCGCGTCGCGGATGACGCTCATGCCGGACAGGTCGATGGGCAGTCCGAGTTTCGCCTCCGCCTCGCCGCTCGCCACCTCGCGGAAGTCGTATTCCCAGTGCACGGCCTCGCGCCAGTCGGCCGGCGTCTCGCCATCGAGGAACGGCGTCAGCGCCCGGCCGTCGAGCCACGTCGGACACTTGGCCCCGATTGCCTCGAGAACCGTCGGCATGATGTCCACGGACTCGCTGAAGGCCTCCACGGTGCGCCCGTGGTGGGCCGGCTTGCGCGGATCGCGGACGATCAGCGGAATGTGATACGCCTGATCGTAGAAGCCGAGCTTGGAGAAGAGTTGATGGTCGCCCATCATCTCGCCGTGGTCGGCGGTGAGCACGATCAGCGTGTTGTCATAGAGCCCCCGCGCCTTCAACTCGGCAACGACGCGCCCGATCTGCGCGTCCACCTCGGAAACCATGCCCCAGTAGGTGGCCCGGATGCGCCTGCGCGTCGCCTCGTCCCAGTCGCGCGCCTTCCCGTCCGTTCCCCACACCAGATCCGCCTTGTCGAGCTTGTCGAGCGAATAGGCCAGGAAGGGATGGACCGCGCCCGCCTCTTCCGGCGTCGCGGCGCCGAGAAACTCAGGCCCCGCATCGGGATCGTACATGGAGGCATAGGGCTCCGGCACGATGAAGGGCGGATGCGGGCGAATGAAGCTCAGATGCGCGAACCAGGGTCGCCCACCCGCCTTCGCCCGCGCGGGCGGCGCGCCCTCCACCTCGCCAAGCCAGCGCAGGAACTCCCCGACCAGGAATGCCGTCTCCGTGTCGTCCTCGCCATAGCGGGCGGGGCGTCCCCCAGGCGGATCGGCCGGACCGTCGGCGGGAAGCCAGATGTCCTGTGGTGGATCGGGCAGCTTGTGTCCCCGAGCCTCGAGCCATGACAGCCACGGCCCGTGGTCCTCGGGCACCCGCACCCGCACGCTCATGCCGGGCAGGATGCCCTCGTAGGTGCGCAGCCAGGGATCGTCTCCGGTGACCGTGCGCGGATCGACCGACTGATCCGTGTAGCCGAACAGGGTCGGGTCGTATCCGGCCCGCCGTGCCGCCAGCGCGATGGTGTCATGACGCGCATCGAGCGGCGTGCCGTTGCGCACCACCCGGTTCGTCATCTGGTAGAGTCCGGTGTAGAGGCAGGCCCGTGCCGGCGAGCAAGGCGCCGCCTGGCAGTAGTGACGCGAGAAATGGACCCCGTCACGCGCCAGCGCGTCGATGTGCGGCGTCCGGACGACCGGATGGCCGGCGACACCGAGACAGTCGCCACGCCACTGGTCGGCGGTGATCAGGAGAACATTGAGCATGAAACGGGCCCCGGAGAGGATTTGACAATCCCGCCTCTTTCGGGCGCGATTGTCCTTCAGGCGGAAACGCACCGTCCCGACGATGCGCTCTGGCGGCCGGGGGTGCGGGCCTTATCTTGAAGGTCAGTCTCTTGCCGTTCAATGACAAGAACGGCTTGCGGGAACGGGACCGTCGCGAGCGCCCCGGTTGTCCGCAGGAATTGCCGAGCCACCACCAGCCAGCGAGGCCGCTCATGACCTGGATGCCCGATCTCGACCCCACACCCGGCGACGCCGGGGCCTGCGACCTCATCGACATGGTGATCGTGCCGCGCGCCCGTGACCTGGGCGGCTTCGAGGTGCGCCGTGCCCTGCCCTCGCCGAAACGGCAGATGGTCGGCCCCTTCATCTTCTTCGACCAGATGGGACCGGCCGAGTTCCTGACGGGCGGCGGCATCGACGTACGTCCCCACCCGCATATCGGGCTCGCCACGCTCACCTACCTTTTCGACGGCGAGATCCACCACCGCGACAGCCTGGGCTCCGACCTCGCCATCCGGCCCGGCGAGCTCAACTGGATGACCGCCGGATCCGGCATCGTCCACTCCGAGCGCGAGGATCCGGCCCGCAAGGTCGCGCCGCGCAAGCTGTTCGGCATCCAGAGCTGGGTCGCCCTGCCGAAGGACAAGGAAGAGACCGCGCCGGCCTTCGAGCACGTGGGCAGCGACGCCCTGCCGATCCTGCGCGACGACGGCGTGGAAGTGCGCGTCATCGCCGGCTCGCTCTACGGGGCAAGCTCTCCCATCGTCACCGCATCGGAAACGATCTACGCCGACGTGACGCTGGCACCGGGAAAAAGCCTGCCCATCGACGCCGGGCACGAGGAACGGGCGATCTACACCGTGGAGGGAACGCTCGACATTTCCGGCGACCGTTTCGAGCCCGGCAACCTTCTCGTTTTCCGCCCGGGAGATCGCATCACGGCCACCGCGTCGGGCGCCCAACCAGTCAGGTTCCTGTTGCTCGGCGGCGAGCCCATGGACGGACCGCGCCACATCTGGTGGAACTTCGTCTCCTCCTCGAAGGAGCGCATCCAGCAGGCCAAGGAAGACTGGAAGCGCAAGCGCTTCGACACCGTGCCCGGCGACGAGGAAGACTTCATTCCCCTCCCCTGATCAGTTGCCTCCCCCGATACGCTCACCGGAGCGGCGACGCGTGCGCCGCTTCGGCTCCTCCCAGGAGAAGGGTGCGAAGATTTCCGCCGGCGCGGCAAGATCCACGGCGGGAAAATCCAGGATCACGTTGAGCCGCACCGTGCCTGGCGCATCGCCCTGAAGGGAGGCGTCCTCGGGAAGCACCTTCAGCGCCAGTCCGAACGCTTCTACCTCCACCGCCCGCGCCTCGGCGATCGCCGTGCGCAGGGCAACGGGCCACGGCCAGCCGTAGCGTTCTCCGACCGCGTCGAGAATGCGCCCCAGCGCCGCGCGCGCCGCGGCGACCGTCTGCGGATTGTCCCCATTGAGCTTGATGCGCACGGTGTTCAGCGTTTCCGCCGACTGGCCGCGCAGGTTGACGAAGAGCGTCGAGCGGCGCCCCGCCTCATCCTCGCGCCCGATCGCCACAAGGTCGCTGGCGCAATACCAGGCACCGGCGACGAAGGGATCCGGCTTCCAGTCGGACATGGGCACGCCGAGCCCGTCGATGGCCTCGCACAGGGCCGCCGGCTTGCCGCCATAGACCCGCTTGAAGCTTGCCGGCAGATCGATCCCCGGGCTCGTGATGCGCGCGACGAGAGGTTGTGGAACACCCGCCAGCGGATCGGCGGGAAGCGCGGGCGGAGCCGGAGCATCAGGGCCCCGGGGACCGTCCCCCTCGATCAGCGCAAAGAGCACGACGGCCCCGGCAAGGGCGAGAACGCCGAGGCCGGCGCGCAGCGCGAGACCACGCCGGCGCTGACGGCGCGCGATCCCCGAAAGCGCCTGCGCCCCCGGCCCGGCCTGTGGGTGCCTGCCCGTCATGTCGCGTCCCGGTTTCCCGCCTCGATGGCCGTTGGTAGCACGCTGCGGCGCGAAGGTCGCCTTACACGAACAGCAGCACCGCGCCCCCGGCGACAAGCCCGGCTCGCAGCAGCGGGTTCAGCGGCCCGATGATGCCGAAGGAGATCGCTGACAGCGCCGCGCCCACCTTCACGCCGGCGAGAAGTGCGGCGACCGGCGCGGCCGCAAGGCCGATCAGCGCGGGATTCGCGACCATTCCGAGCGGAACCAGATAGAGCCCGAGGCCCAGCGCCATGGCCGACATCGCCACCTTCAGCCAGTTCTCGCCGACCATGCCGGCGGCGATGAACACCGCGCCGCACACCGGCGGCGTGATCGTCGAAAGCAGCGCGTACCAGAACACGAACAGATGCGCGAGCAGGGGCGGCAGGCCGAGCTGGGTGAGAGCGGGCCCGGCGACGGACACGCAGATGACATAGGCCGCCGTCGTCGGCACCTCCATGCCGAGGATCAGGCAGGCGAGCGCGGTGAGCACCAGCGCGGGCCACAGATAACCGCCCGAGCCCGACAGGATCAGCGACGTGATCTTGACCCCGAGCCCGGTCAGTCCGAGCACGCCAATGATGATGGAGGCGCACAGGATGATCGAAGCAATGGTCGCGATCTGGCGGCCTGCGTTGATGCTGGCGTCCTCGAAGCGTGAAAGCGTGCGCCGGAGATCGAACGTCAGGCGCCCGTCGAGGAACAGCAGCGCGGCCCCGGCAAGGATCGCCAGCGAGGCGGCATATTGCGGCGTCACGTTGAGCCCGAACATGCCCCACAGGAGGATCGTGAACGGCACGAGAAAGAACGCCGAGGTGACCAGCACCGCCTTCAGTCCGGGCCGGTCCTCCGCCGCAAGCCCCTTCAGCGCGTAGCGCAGCGAATAGGCGTCGATCCCAACCCACACGGCCAGGAAATACAGAAGCGCCGGCAGGATCGCCGCCATCATGATGTCGGCATAGGGCGTGCCGGTGAGTTCCACCATCACGAAGGCCCCCGCGCCCATCAGCGGCGGCATGATCTGCCCGCCCGACGAGGCGACCGCCTCCACCGCGCCCGCCAGCGCACGCGGATAGCCGAGCCTGGTCATGGCCGGAAGCGTGATCGCGCCGGTGGAGGCGACATTCGCCGACGCCGATCCCGAGATCGAGCCGAAGAGCGCGGAGGAGATCACCGAGACCTTGGCCGCGCCGCCGCGCAGGCGTCCGGCGGCGGCCGCGGCCACATTCATGAACCCCTGCCCCGCCTCGCCCGCGTTCAGGACCGCGCCGAAGATGACGAAGATCGCGACGACCGAGACGGACACGCCGGTGAGCTTGCCCCACAGCCCGCCCTCGGCAATCGTCAGCGTGCCGAAGAGGCTCGCCATGGGAAGGCCCGGATGGCCGAACTCGCCCGGGATCGCCGGGCCCCACACGGCATAGGCCAGCGCAAGGGCCGCGACCAGCGGCAACGGCCAGCCGATGGACCGCCGCGCCATCTCCAGCGTCACCGCGATCAGGACAAGGGCCACCGCCATCTGGAAGTCGCCGGAGAGGTAGCCGTACTGGTCGCCGAGCGCCTCCGCGTTCCACGCGACCCACAAGGTCGCCGCAAGGCCGGCGGCCGCGATCACCGGGCCGCTCCACCGCTCGAAGGCGGACTTCGGCGCCAGCAGCAGCACGAAGGGAATGGCCAGCGCCATATGCAAGGGCCGGCTGACCAGATTGGGCACCAGGCCGGAAAAGACGAGCCACAAGTGAAACGCGATCGACAGGGCGCCGAGCGCGCTCCAGATCAGCCGGGCTTTAGCGGACATTCTTGGCCTCGGGACAGGACAAACGGGAACGGGGAAAGCGGGACGAAAGCCCGCTTTCCCCGCGTCAGGAACGCTCGGGCAGAGTTGTGTCCGCCTTACTTCGCGGCCTCGCCCAGGGCGACGCCCTTTTCCTCGTAGTAGCGCAGCGCGCCGGGATGGATCTTGCCGGGAATCGCGGCGACCATCTCCGGGCTCACGCCCTTCCACCAGGGCGCATCGCCGGCCATCCCGGCCTTCTCTTCCCAGAAGGTCTTCGTCAGCGCATAGGCGGTGTCGTCATCCATCGCGGTGGTGGTGAAGGCGATCACGTCGAGCGAGGTGGTCGCCACATCCGCGTCCTGGCCCGGATAGGTCCCGGCGGGAATGACCAGCTTCGTGCGCTTGGTCTCGGCGATCTGCTCGTCGGACAGCGGGATGATCGTCACGCCGGTGCCGGCGGCCGCCTCGATGACGTTGGGCGCCGGATAGGACCCGGCGGTCACGAATCCGTCGATCTGGCCGTTCTTGAGCGCCGCGCCCGCATTGGACAGCTCCACATTGGCGAGGTCGACCTTGTCCTTCAGGCCGAACATGTCGAGGTATTTCTCGCCCTCGCGCGCACCGAAGCTGCCCTTGCCGAGCAGGATCGTCTTGCCTTCCATTCCGGCGAAATCGGTCACGCCCGTGTCGGCGCGCATCACGAAATGCATGGTGAGCGAGGGAATGGGAAACAGGGCGCGGATCTCGTCGAACTTCGGATTGGCCTTGTCCTTGAACATGGCCTTGCCGCCCTGCGCGAGCGAGACGAGCGCCGGCGGCGAGGTGAAGACGAAGTTGCCCGGACGCACGGCCGATTCCATCACGTTCTGGACCGAGCCCTGGCTCTCCTCCAGCGTCAGGATGATGTTGCCGTCCGTGCCGGCCTTGATCGCCTCGGCGACCTGCACGCCCATCTGGTAGTAGGACGACCCGGCCGAGGCCGATTTGTAGGTGACCCGGGTCTCGGCCGAGGCCGAAAGCGGGATCAGCGCGGCGAGCCCCGCCACCGCGAGTTTGCTCCAGAACGTCATGTGTCCTCCCCGAAACGTCTGTCGGTCTTGATCATTGCCGGACCTGCATGTCCGGCGGGACCGGGAGGATAATCCGCCTCGTCCCGCCATGCACCCATGAAGATCGCGAAAAATCGGGAGGGAAGTGATGACGAAGGCAGAGTCGCGCCTCTTCTTGCACTAGTGACCCGCGCGAGCAAAACTCTGGATTGAACCCGATCACTTTCCTCAGGAGGCAAGCTTTGCGCATCACCCTTCCCCCGCTCGAGGTCGGCGACCACGAAGGCTTCATGCCGGAAAAGGACCTTTTCGGTCGGGCAGAACTCGGTAACGGTCTGAGCAATATCGTTTCGCAAGTCGAGGAGCCGCTGGTGATCGCCCTCGACGGCGCCTGGGGCTCCGGCAAGACCACCTTTCTCAAAATGTGGGCGGGAGAGCTTCGCAAGGCCAAACATCCGGTCGTCTATTTCGACGCCTTCGAAAACGACTATGTCGAGGATGCGTTCGCGGCACTCGCCCGAGAACTGGTTGAACTGGCCGAACAACGCGAGGATGAAGCCAGCGTTCTCTCTAGTGACTTCAAGCGAAAAGCGGTCAAGCTTGGTAGCATGCTTCTTCGCGGCGCAGCTAAGGTTGGATATCGCGCTACCGTAAGGGCAGTAACAGCCGGGACAGTCTCGGCGGATGATTTATTGGAAGTCGCAGACGACGTGGCCGGTGAGGTGGAAGGGGTCGCCGACCACTATATGGAGCAAATGCTGGCGTCCCCCCGCCAGCAGCGCGAGATCGTCGATGGCTTTCGCAAGGCGCTGGAGGAGCTTCCCGGGCTCTTGAGTCCGCGTGGAGACGGCGAAGATCAAAAGCCGCTCATCTACATCATCGACGAACTCGACCGGTGCAAGCCTGTGTTCGCACTCGCACTTCTGGAACGCATCAAGCACTTCATGTCGGTGCCAAACGTCCATTTCGTGCTGGGCGTCAACATGCGTCAGCTCGAGAGCTCGGTGAAATTCGCCTACGGAAGCGACGTTGACGCAAACCTGTACTTGCAGAAATTCGTAAAAATATTTATCGGAGACATTAAAGAAGGAAAATCATCTAAAAATATTCAAAAATATTGTGAATACATACGAGAATCATTGGAAATACCACGCACAGAAATGGCAAATACTGCAGTTTTAGCCATCACGCGCCTCCTGAAGCATCACGGAAGGAACTTCCGATCCGCCGAGAAAGCCCTTGCACATCTCGCTTTGATTGTCGCTTTTCGGTCAAACCTACCTGCTCATATCGGAAGTGTTGTAGGCGGCCTCATCGTCATGAAATTGCTCTCCGCTTCCCTGTTCGAGGGGATCAAGAATGGCTCAAAGCCAAAAGATGAAATAAAAAAATTCCTATCAAATGATGTTGATGAAAACGAGAATGAATCCATTTCCTGGGATTATTTAATGGAAGATATACATAAAATAGAAGAATTAACAAATTCAGAAAAATGGACATACAATTCATGGAAAATGGATAGCAGATTTGACCTCACTTCATTGTCTGAAATAGTTGTTGATGGCTCAATATCCACCAAAGGATAGCGTTTAAGTATACCGCTGCCGGTACCACCAAAACGCCGACGGGCCGAGGTCTCCCCCGGCCCGCCATTCGTGTCCTGTCCCCGCCCAAGGGCGCGGGTGCCGGGGATCAGAAGCGCAGCGACAGGCGCGCCTTGACCGTGTTGCGGGACACGCCGTCGCCGAACTCGCCCGCGTAGGAAAGGCCCGCCGTGGTGCGGCTGCCCAGCGCGGCCCGCAGCCCCGCCTCGACGAGGCCTGTGTTTTCCGCGATCGGCGCGCCGTCGACCGAGAAGGCCGCCCCGCCGGCGAAATTCATCCGCGCCGTGGGCGTGATGTCGCCGAAGGCATGTTGCCAGCCGGCCATGCCGTGCACATTGAGCCGCACCGTGCCGATCGTGAACGGCGTCTCGGCGCGCAGGCCGAGCGTGGTGTAGGCCGTGCCCTGGCTCTCGCTGCCGCCCGAGAGCGCCGCCGCGCCACCGGTTTCGGCAAAGCCGTCCGTGTCCGTGCGCACATAGGCCAGGTTGGCGAAGGGCTCGAGGGTCGCCGCCTGCCAGCGGGCCATGTAGCTGACCTCGCCGAACGCCTGTAGCGTGCGGGCGTCATAGTCGGCCGAGAGCGTTTCCGTCAGACCCGGCGCGACCACCTGCCGGGAGGTCTTCAGCGCGTGCCAGGAGTGCGTGGCCCCCGCCTTCAGCGCAACATTGCCGAAGCGCGTGCCGCCGTAGACGCCCACATGCGCCGTTTCCGCATTGCCCGACGAGGCCTTGCCGGCCGTGTCGAACGTGGTGCGGGTGAAGCCCGCCAGCACGCCCACCTGCCAGGTGTCGCCGATGGTGCCGTCGACACCCACGACCAGCCCGCCGGTCGACTGCTTCAGCCGGGCCGCGTTGCCGGTGCCGTCGGTTTCCGCCCAGCCGCCCAGAGCCTCGCCCCAGACCGCCCGGGACACGCTCTCCCGAGCCGCCGGCCCGTTGGTCGAGACGAGCACGCCATCGCTGCCGCCGTCGCCGAAGAGCGCCCGTACCCGGTCGTTGGCGGCGTTGCGCAGCAGGCCCGCGTCATTGGCGAGCACGGTGTTGACCGAGGCATGAACCTCGCCCGACAGCGCATCGAACGTCGCCCGCGCCGAGGTGTCGCTCGCCTGGCGCGCCACCGCGTCATAGACCGCGTTGCCCACGCCGAGCGCCTCGACCGCATTGGCCGTGCTGCGCTGGTTGCCGGTCTGCGCGATGCTGTCGAAGGACGCCGTGTTGCGGAGCACGTCCAGATGCACCGCATCCGGATCATAGGCGAGCGTGAGATCGAGGAACGGCAGGTTCTGCGTCAGGTTGCCGAAGGTTCCGGACACTCCGCCCGCCGCCGTCAGGATCGTGTAGCGCTGCCCCACGCCATAACTGCCGACAGCCTTGGCGATGTCGACGGTGGCCCCGCCAAGGGTCGCGGTGCCGCCGACCTCGACCCGGTCGCCCGCGCCGCTCGCATCGATCTCGACCTGGAAGACCGCCCCGGAGGAGAAGGAAAGGTCGCCCGCGACCTTGAGCGTGCCGATGGAGTTGCCCGGTGCCAGGACGGCGCCGTTGTCGAGCGCCAGCGTGCGCAGCGTTCCCGCGCCGCCGATGTGACCGCCGGAGCCGAGCGACACGGTGCCGGCAAGGCTCGCGTCCGCATGATCCGCATCGCCGACGACCAGCCAGCCGCCGTCAACGCGGGTGGTTCCCGTGTAGGTGTTCTGCCCGTTGAGGACCAGCGCGCCGGTGCCGGACTTGGCAAGCCCGCCGGTGCCCGAGATCACACCGTCGAAGCGCGTGTTCACCGACTGGTCGACCTCGAGCGAGGACCCGCCCAGCGCGATCATGCCACCGGTGCCCGAAAGCCGTGAGGCCGTGAGGTCGAAACCGCCGAGATCCAGCGTGCCGCCATTGACCTCATAACCGGTGTTCTGCACGAACCCGCCGGCAAGCGTGCGCGTGAGGCGGCCCGCCTCCACGACGGTGCCACCGGCGTAGCTGTTGGCGGCATCAAGCGAGAGCGTGCCCGCCCCTTCCTTGACGAGAACGCCGGCACCCGACACGCCCTGCGCGAGCGAGACGGTGTTCGCCGCCTCCTCGACCTCGATCCGGCCGACGGCATCGAGCGCCACCTGGCGGTCGAGCTCGCTCATGTCGGTTCCCGCGATCCGCAGCCGGCCGTTGACCAGTCGCAGGTCGGCGGTTGCCTGGCCCAGGGCCGCATCCTCGTCCACGATCACCGTGCCGTTGTCGGTGACCACGGTCTCGCCGATGAAGGTGTGATCGTCGATGCAGTATTCCTGGATCGCCGCCTGCAGGCCCGCGTCCTGGCTGGAACAATCGAGCAGGGTCTTCTTTTCCGCCTCGGTCAGGCCGGTGAGGATCGGGTTGCCGTCCGCATCCGAGATCTGGCCGAGATAGACGTCCGTGCGCTTGTTGTTGCGGGTCAGGTGGAACACACCGCCCGCCTCGTCGAACGTGTTGGCGGCAGCCCCCCAGATGATGCGCTTGCTGGCGCCGTCCGGCGTGAGATCCTGCAGCACCGGCCCCACCCAGCGCACCGTGTGGGCGACGAGCTCGTGATCGGAAAGCTGACGCGATCCATCGTTGCTGTAGGCCGTGTCGGTGAGGACGCCGGTGTAGGGATCATTCGGATCGTCATCGAGCACCATCCACTTGCCGAAGGGGCGCGCGGCGATGAAGTGGTCGATCTTGACGTGGTCCCAGCTCGTCCATGTGTTGGTGTGATCCTCGCCTTTCGAGGTCCACGTGGTACGCCCGTCGCCCGCGTCGATGGGCTCGAACAGCTCCCGCTCGCTCTCGTTCTGAAGCAGGATGTAGTCCTTCTTCAGGACGTTCATGGTCACGGGCAGATTGGCATCCACCGGATAGGTTTCATCCTCGAAGGTCAGGCCCTTGTCGGCCATGTCCCTGGCGATGATCTCCTCCCACTGGCGCCAGCTCAACTGACCAGCGTCGCTGGCACCGGGATAGTCCGCGCGATGCGCGTCGAAATAGTCGGAAATCACCTGCCGATACTTCTCGGAGCCGCTTCCCCCGCTCTGCATGTCAGCGACATAGGCCTGGAACTCGGCCTCGCGGCCGGCGGGCGTGTATTGTTCGGCGAGATCCTTCCAGAGCTGCGAACTGCCACCGTCCATCATCACGCGGGCAAACAGGTAGGATGCCTGCTCGGCCGAGTGCAGCCCGCGTTCCGAGACGTCGCCGGCATTGAAGTCACCGACGATCAGCAGCGGGTTCGTCACCCCTTGCGCGATCGCGTTCAGCCCCTTGGCCTCGGCAATGCGCACCCCGGGCTCGTCGTGATAGTCGAAATGGACCGAGCCGACGCCCATCTTCGGCATGCCCTTTTGCGCATCCAGCGCCGCATAGCCGATGAAGCGGTCGTACCCGCTGCCGGGCACGAGATCCTTCAGGGAGCCAACACTGCCCTGAAGCCTTGAAAGAACGGAGGAATCATCGCGCTGGCTGGCCTCGTAGGTGCCAAGGCCAAGGCTCGGCAGCATGGTCAGGAACGCGTTGCGATAGGCACCCGACGTGCTCTCCTGCAGCGCGATCACATCATAGTCGCCGTTGAGGAAGAAGTCCGACATCCGGGTCGGGTCGGCACGCAGGCCGCTGTTGGAACCATCCCCCCAGGTGTTGAAGGTCAGAACGCGAATGCCGTCCTTTTGCGCCGCCTGAGCCGCGACTTCGCCACTCAGCACGCCCAGGACGGCGACTCCGCACAGAAGATGCGCCATGGCGGCGCGCAGCACGCGCCTGCCCTTGCCGGCGCGGCGGGCGATATCCATGCCGCGGTCATTTTCAAACGACGTCGCCGCATCGCGCGAACGCCCCGTCTCACCCAGGTTACTCATAACTGCGCCTTCCCACTATGTCTGATTAACAACAAAAAATGTTGCTTTACGGACATTATTGGAAGCGCTTGTCAGTTTGATTACAATTTCAAGGAGACATCCGACAAAAAAAATGCAACAGTAGCGAATGTCCAAGAATGAAGATGAAGACCGGATTATTTGAAATGGATACGCAGCGGAAATACAAAACAGAAGGAAACAAAAAAGAGTCCAGAAAATCGTTCATTGAAAAATACATTGAAGAAAACGGCTTCATATCAGTGGACGAGATCACGAAATTGTTCTCGGTCACGACTCAGACGGCCCGCCGCGACATCATGGCGCTGGAAGCTCTAGGGAAGGTGCGCAGGCTGCACGGCGGCGCCGCGCTCGTGACACCGGTCACTCCCCTCACCCTTCGGGAAAGGCGCCTGCAGCAGGCGCCTCAGAAACTCAGGATCGCGGCAAGCATAGCGAACCTTGTGCCCGACGGCGCGGCCATCTTCATCGACACCGGCACGACCTGCGAGGCGGTTGCGCAGGCGCTTCTTGCCCGCCGCGACCTGCGCGTGGTCACCTACAGCCTGCGCGTCGCCTCGATCCTGAGCGAGAATTCGGACTTCGCGCTTGCCATACCCGGCGGCTTCGTGCGCCCCGTGGATGGTGGATTGTTCCAGGAGAACACGGACGAGTTCATTCGCCAGTTCCGCTTCGATCACGCGGTCGTCTCCGTGAGCGGGATCGATGCGGAAGGCAACCTCTACGATGACGACCAGGCCGAGGTCGCCGCCGTCGCCGCCGCCCTTGGCCAGGCGGACCGCCGCATTCTCGCCGTGGACAGCAGCAAGTTCGGCAAGCGCGCGCTCGTGCGCCTCGGCAGCCTGGAGATGGTCACGACGCTCGTCACCGACGAACGGCCCGACGAGGCATTGTGCCAACGCGCGAAAGCCGCGAGCGTGGACATTCTCGTCTGACACGAATCTCCCCAACAGGTTCCGGATACAACGCATGAGCGACCCGCAAAGCCTCTCCCTTCGCCTCGGCATCGACTGGGGCGGCACGAAGATGGAAGTGATCGCGCTCGATAGCGCTTCCGGCGCGGAGCGCTTTCGCAAGCGCGTTCCCACCCCGCGCGACGACTATGCCGGCTGCATCGCGGCCGTGCGCGATCTCGTGCGGGCGGCGGAAGCGGAGACCGGCCTTGCCGGCAGCGTCGGGCTCGGCATCCCGGGCTCCCTGTCCCCGGCGACGGGCCTGGTGAAGAACGCCAACTCGACCTGGATGAACGGCAAGCCGCTGGACAGGGACCTCGAAGAGGCCCTCGCCCGTCCCGTGCGCATCCAGAACGACGCCAACTGTCTCGCCGTCTCGGAGGCGACCGACGGGGCCGGCGCCGGCGCGCATGTCGTGCATGCCATCATCATCGGCACGGGATGCGGCTCGGGCATCGCCATCGACGGGCGTGCCCATCGCGGCGCCAATGGCATCGGCGGCGAATGGGGCAACATTCCCGTGCCCTGGATGCGTGAGGACGAATATCCCGGACCGGAGTGCTGGACCGGCCATCGCGGCACCATCGACCGGCTGTGCTCGGGCACGGGGTTTCAGTGGGACTTCGAACAGGCAAGCGGCGAGGCGCTGACGGGTCGCGAGATCGTGGAACGCGCCCGCGAGGGTTGCCCGGTCGCCGGGGGCAGCCTTGAGCGTTACATATCGCGCCTCGGGCGTGCCATGGCCATGGCCGCCAACCTGATCGATCCGGATGTGTTCGTGCTCGGCGGCGGCATGTCGAACGTCGACGAGCTTTACACCGGCCTGCCCGACGCCATGGCGCCCTTCATCTTCTCCGATCACTATGAGGTGCCGATCCGCAGGGCCGCGCATGGCGACAGCTCCGGCGTGCGCGGCGCCGCCTGGCTGTGGAACGCCTGAGCGGCCTCCCCGTCCCGGCACGCCTCGCCACGGGGCGCACACGACCTATATCCGTGACGGTGACCGCCAGACCTCGAGGTGAACACAGACCTCGAACCGACGAGATCGACCGGGAGGACACCGTGACGCGCTCAATCCGCTTTCACCGTTTCGCAACCGCCCTCGCCGCGCCCGCTTTTGCGATTGGCCTCGCGACGAGCGGCCCGGCACGGGCCGAGCCGCGCGACTACCGCATCGACCCGGCGCATTTTTCCATCGTCTTCAACGCCGTGCACATCGGCTACGCGCCGACATGGGGCATGTTCCTGAAGGGGTCGGGCGCTTTCACCTTCGACGAGGACGCACGCACGCTGTCGGACCTGAAGGTGGAAATCGACACCCGCAGCGTCTTTTCCAACAACGAGGCGCGCGACGAGCACCTGCGCTCGGACGACTTTCTCGATGCCGGGGCCCATCCCCTTGCGACCTTCGTCATGACGGATTCCGAGCCCACGGGCGAGCGCACCGGCAAGGTCACGGGAGACCTCACCCTGCGCGGCGTGACCAGGCCGGTCACACTGGACGTCACCTGGAACAAGTCCGGCGACTACCCCTTCGGAGGGACCTATGTCACCGGCGTCAGCGCCCGCACGACGCTGCGCCGGTCCGACTTCGGCTCCACCTACGCACTGGAGGGAGACCTCGTCGGCGACGAGGTCGAGATCCTCATCGACCTGGAGGCCATCCGCCAGTAGGCGCAGGCGGAGGGACGACCGCCCTCCGGACGCGTCAGACGCGGTTGAGCAGCCTTGCGCGGATGGTGCCGGGCAGCGCGCGGATCGCCTCGAGGATCTCGACGCCGTTCGCCACCGGCCCTTCGGCGTCCAGCACCACGTAACCGATCTCGCCGTCGGTCTGGTAGTGCTGGGCGGCGATGTTGATCTCGTAGCGGGCGAAGAGGTCGTTGAGCTTGCCGAGTTCGCCCGGCAGGTTGCGCTGCACCTGGATGAAGCGGGTGTTGTTGGTGCCCTTGGGAAGCTGCACCTGCGGAACGTTCACCGCGCCGATTGTCGATCCCACGTCCGAATACTCGATCAGCCGCCGCGCGACCTCCTCGCCGATGCGCTCCTGCGCCTCCTCGGTCGACCCACCGATATGCGGTGTCAGGATCACGTTGTCGAGGCCACGCAGGGGCGAGACGAACTCCTCGTCATTCGACTTGGGCTCGCTGGGGAACACGTCGACGGCGGCACCCGCCAGATGGCCGGACCTGAGCGCCTCGGCCAGCGCATCCACGTCGAGCACCGTGCCCCGCGCGTTGTTGATGAGATAGGCACCCTTCTTCATCATCGCGATCTCGGCCGCGCCGATCATGCCGCGCGTTTCCGGCGTCTGCGGCAGATGCAGCGAGACGACGTCGGCCGCCGCCAGAAGCTCCGCGAGCGAAGCGGTCGGCTCGGCATTGCCGTGGCGCAGCTTGTCGGTGTGATCGTAGTAGATCACCTTCAGGCCCATCGCCTCGGCGAGGACGGCAAGCTGCGAGCCAATGTTGCCGTAGCCGACGATGCCGAGCGTCTTGCCGCGCACCTCGTTGCTTCCCGCCGCGGACTTCAGCCAGCCGCCGCCGTGGGCCGCCATGGACTTGGTGAAGGCGCCGCGCATCAGCATGACGATCTCGGCCATCGTGAGTTCGGCGACCGAGCGGGTGTTGGAAAACGGCGCGTTGAAGACCGGGATGCCGCGCCGGTTGGCGTTCACGAGGTCGACCTGGTTGGTGCCGACCGAGAAGCACCCCACGGCGACGAGCGTGCCCGCCTCCTTCAGGATCGTCTCGTCGATCTGGGTCCGCGAGCGGATGCCGACGATATGCACGCCCTGCAGGGCCTCGATCAGCGCATCGCGGTCGAGCGCGGTCTTCAGCTTCGTGACGTTGGTGTAGCCCGCCTGATCGAGCAGGACGGAGGCGGTCGGGCTGATGCCTTCAAGCAGGAGCCAGCGGATTTGATCCTTGGGGCGCGACAGGCCGGTGGTCATGAGGGCGGTTCCGTGGTCGGGGGGAGCGCACGCGGGAGGAGGCCGCGCCGTCTCCTGTCGACGCTCTGGTGCACCGTCCTCGGGGAAATTTCAACTGCCCTTGCGCGAATTCCCGCCTCAGGCGGACGCGACCCAGTCGCGCAGCCCCTTCAGGAACTGTGTCAGGCGGGCCTGCGTCTCGGCAAAGCGGTCCGTCCGGGCGAAGCCTTCCACGTCCATGTAAAGCGCCCGGTTCACCTCGATCTGCAGCGAGTGCACACCGGCGGCCGGGTTGCCGTGCAGGCGCAGGATTTCCGCCCCCTTGAAGGGATCGTTGACGGCAACCGAGAACCCGAGCCCTGCGAGAAGCGAGCGCGCCGTCTCAAGATACGCCCGCGAGGCGGTCGTTCCCTCCCGGTCGGAGAGCACCATGTCGGGACGGCGGGAGCCCGTCGCATCCTCGTGCATGGCGTTCGCCACCGGCTGCATGGAATGCAGGTCGAGATGGAAGACCCGCCCCGACGCGTCGCGGCTTTCCGCCAGAAGACCGGCCAGCGCCGCGTGGTACGGCTCCCAGCAGCGCGCGAGCCGCGCCTCGTAGTCGGCGCGCCGCACGGGGCCGTCGAGAAGCGGCGCCCCATCCGGCGGCGTCGCGGTCCAGATCACGCCCTTTCCAAGCATCGCCTTGGCGGAGGGGGCAAGCCGCAGCCCGTCGGCCCTGTCCAGAACGGACGGATCGAGATCGTCGCGCGCGCGGTTCACATCGCAATAGGCGCGGGCGAAGCGCGCCGCGAGCAAAGGAATCCCGAGCGAGGGGCCGGCCGCGAACAGCTCATCCACATACATGTCCTCGCTGCGGCGATAGCGCCCCGGCGGTTCGATTGCACGGAAGTCGTCCGGATAGACCGTGCCCGAATGCGGACTGTCGAGCACGAGCGCGACCGGCGGACCTTCGGGCCGCCGGATCTCGATCATCGCCTCGCCGGCCTGCGCTGTCATGCCACTCAGCCCTCGTTGAGATGGCAGGCGGAAACACGCCCGGGCGCGATTTCCTTGAGCTTCGGCATCTCGACCTTGCATCGCGCCATGGCATGCGGACAGCGCGGGTGGAAATGACAGCCCGGGGGCGGCGCGAGCGGCGAGGGAATCTCGCCCTTCACCGGCTGGAACACACGCTTGCGCGCATCGATGCGGGGCACCTCCGCGAGGAGGGCCTTCGCATAAGGATGGTTGGGGTCGGCGAAGAGTTCGGCCACCGGCGCGCTTTCCACCACGCGGCCGAGGTACATGATCACCACCCGGTCGGCGAGATGCTCCACCACGCCCAGGTCATGGCTGATGAAGAGATAGGTCAGGCCGAGGTCGCGCCTGAGATCCATGAACAGGTTGATGACCTGCGCCTGGATCGACACGTCGAGCGCGGCGATGCTTTCGTCGCAGACGAGGAACTCCGGGTTCACCGCAAGCGCGCGGGCAATGCCGACGCGCTGGCGCTGGCCGCCGGAGAACTGGTGCGGATAGCGGGTCTTGAAGCTCGGATCGAGCCCGACGCGCAGCAGCATCTCGTCCACATAGCCATCGAGATCGCCCTTGCCGACGAGCCCGTGCACCTTCGGCGCCTCGCCGACGATGTCCTTCACCCGGAAACGCGGATTGAGCGAGGACATGGGGTCCTGGAAGATCATCTGGATCTTGAGGATCGCATCGCGGCGCTCGGCCCCCGACAGGCGGGAGACGTCCTTGTCCCGCCAGAAGACCTTGCCGGCACTGGCCGAGTGAACGCCCGCCACGACACGTCCGAGGGTGGACTTGCCGCAGCCCGATTCGCCCACCAGGCCGACGACCTCGCCCTCGCCGATGGCCAGCGACACGTCGTCGACCGCATGCACCACCTCTTCCTGACGCGCCGCGCCGAAGAGGTTGGCGATGCGTTCGGCCGCATCGAGCTTGCGGGTGAAGCGCTTGGAGACATTCTCCAGACGCAGGATCGGCGCGGTGCTCATCGAACGTCTCCGGCAGGTCCGGCGGCGGCGGCCGCAAGGTCGACATGAGGGTGGTGGCAACGCACCGCGCGCGCGTCCGCTCCGCCCCCCGAAAAGGCAAGCTCGGGCATCCCCGCGCAGACGCTGGTGGCGCGCGGGCAGCGCTGGGCGAAGGTGCAGCCGGCGGGAAGCGAGAGCAGCGACGGCGTCATGCCGGGGATCTGCGCCAGCCGCTCGCCG
>MDTD01156030.1_pt1 | contig 21418 bp, 21 predicted proteins | sample 811221 | NCBI WGS metagenome assembly MDTD01 (sample SAMN05326646, study PRJNA326480) | marine metagenome | isolation source: seawater | place: Pacific Ocean: South West | collected 2011 | reverse complement strand
GTCCGGCATTGTCACGTGGAATGACCCAGGTTTCAAGTCCAAGTTCTCGACAGAATCGAGCCAGCCTCAGAGCCCCCTCCAGACGGGTTTCCGCCAGGACGAAGTAGAAGAGGCCTTCCTGACGAGGGTCCCCGACCAGAGCCTCCTTCGTCACGACGGCCGCGACCGGATCGCCCGCTGGCACCCCTGCGGACGGAGCTGGATCCAGAACCGGATCCTCGAGCACGGGCTGGAAGATGACCGACTCCAGTTCGGCGCGAGCCTGCAACTCTCCCTGGCGAAAGGCAATCATCCAGGTCACCACGACCAGAACCATGACCACCGCAATGCTGACCAGGAGATGTCCTGCGGTCACCCGCATGCTCCGCCCGGGCTCCCAAGCGGGTGCGCCCTGCCTTTGTGGGCGAGACGGATCAACATCCCCCTGTTCGGTCTTGAACAGTTCAAGGAGCGCCGGTTTCGACTGTCTTCGTCCCATTGCTCCTCCTACGGTCCCGTGGCGATGACACTGGCGAACGCCAGACCGGCGGTATGGGTGATGCTCACACTCCAAGCCCTCACGCCCAGTTCCCGGGCCCGCTCGGCTGCGACACCGGCGACGCACAGCTCCGGGCGGCCGGATGCGGTCCGCACGACATCGATGTCGGTCCAGGCCACCCCCTGCCCCCACCCGGTGCCGAGCACCTTGAAGACCGCCTCCTTGCATGCGAATCGGGCGGCGTAGCGCTCGGCACGACCCGACCCCGCGGATTCCGCATAAGTCTGCTCGCCCTCGGTGAACACCCGGGCCGTGAATCGGTCGCCGTGCGACTCGAGCATCTCCTGGATGCGGGAGACCTCCACGAGATCGACACCATGAAGCATGATCGGCATGCGGTCATTCTACCGTCGGAACGGCTGCTCACCATCCGACGGCTCAAGGACCGGCCGCGTCCCAGGCCGCACACGTCCTCTGCAATGCCGACAGCGGATCGGAGAGGTGGCGAAGATCAACCACGAGGTGCGAAAGCGGCGAGAGCGATACCGCAACCTTGTACGACACCAGATCGAGACGTCCCAGGCCAAGCTCCACCCGCTGGCCAGTCTGATCGAGATCGGCCAAACGAACCGATGAGAGACGGGCTCCCACCTGCGAGACGACTTCGGCCGGATCGGCGCCGGCGGCGAGCAACGCGACGGGATCGACTCCGATCCCGTGGGTCGCCTCGGAGCCGAGCGCTGCGGCCGCATGGTCCGCAATCGGCACCGCGAGCCGTGCGGCATAGTCCTGAACGGCGCGATGCATCTCGCCGCCGGTCTCCGGATCGGGCAACCACAGCGACACGGTGCACCGTTGCAGTCCCGCGGCGAGGTCGAGCACCGAACGGGTCGCATCCATGGCACGCTGCTGGACCGCGGAATCCGACCACGCGTGCATCGGTATCCAGAAGTCGAGCCCCGCAAGCTTCTGGTTGCCCCGCCGAATGCAGGCCAGCAGATCACGTCGCGCGGATTCCCCCAACTCCGAGGGCCGAGTGCCCGGCGCACGGGCGTCCAACTGGACACCACGACAGCCCTGGTCCCGGATCCGGTCGATGGCGGCCCGGGGCGGCAATCCCAAGGCGGAAACGGTGGGAGCCAACAGCATGTCTCGAGCGTCCAACATGGATACGCAACGAGGCTACCATGAGGACATGAAGGATGCCCTTCGAGAGTTCGACGTGCAACTGGCGGACGGGCCCCTGTCGGTGCTTCCTCCACCACCGGCCGCGGGCGGAGGAATCTGCACCTTCACCGGTGTCACCCGACCCGAGTCGCATCCCGAGCACGGGCCGCTGCGATCGCTCGAATACGAAGCCTACCGGCCGATGGCCCGCAGAATGATGGTCGAACTGGCCTCGTCCGCGGCCGACCGATGGCCATGCCACCGCATCATCCTGCACCATTCCGTCGGAACGGTTCGGGTTGGCGAGCGAAGTGTCTTCATCGGCGTCGACTGCGATCACCGATCGGATGCGTTCGAAGCCTGTCGCTGGCTCATCGACACGCTGAAGGAACGGCTGCCGATCTGGAAACGTGAGCATTGGGAAGGCGGTTCGACCTGGGTCGAGGGTGAATGCGTCGCCGCCGGTGCTTCATGATCGGACGCTACCTGCTTTCCATCACGACCTGGAGCACGACCGCACTGTGGATCGCCTCCATGCTGGCCGCGGCCGCGGCCGCGATCGGCGTCTTCTCGGTGCTGCCGGAGCTCGAACCGATCCTGCCCGGCTACCGCGGCGTGGCTGTCGCTTCGCACGGACGACTGGCCTCGGGGCTGGTCACCGAACCGATCTTCACCGCGACGGACATGTGTCAGGTGGCCCTTTCCTCGGTACTGCTCGCGAGCATCGGGATCCACTGGTGGAAACGCATCGGAGCCGAACACCCGTTCGCCCGCTGGACATGGACCGCAACGGGGCTGCTCGCCTCGGGATGCTTCTGGTACCGGATGCTTGCGGTCATGCCCGACCTGAACCGGGCCATGCAGCGATACCACACCGCCGCACGATCCGGAGACGAGGCGGAGACCGCCCTGGCCTTCAAGGCGTTCGATGCGATGCATCCGATCGCGTCGACCCTCATGGAGAGCACACTGGTTCTTGTCCTGCTGGGCCTGGGAGCATTGGCGGTCATGTACACCCGGCCGAACCGACCGGATCTCCGGCCGTGACCGTGCCCGCGGCACAACCGGGCGCCACTTCGAAGAAGGGATTCAAACTTCCCGAGGTCGGAACGTCCGAAGTCCGCCGCGCCGCTCGCATCTTCGATGCGCTGTCGAAGGCCTACCCCGATGCCCACTGCGAACTGAACTACTCGTCACCCGCCGAACTGCTGATCGCGACCATTCTCTCGGCCCAGGCCACGGACGTCGGAGTGAACAAGGCCACTCCCGGCCTGTTCGCCGCCTTCCCCACTCCGGGCGACTACGCCCGGGCGACCCCGGGCGACATCGAGCCATTCATCTCGAGCATCGGCCTCTTTCGCAACAAGGCCAAGTCCATTCACCAGACCATGGAGCGCATCCACACCCGGCATGACGACGAGGTCCCCAGAACGATGGAAGAATTGCTGGAACTCCGGGGGGTCGCGCGGAAGACGGCGAATGTCGTGCTGGGCAATGCGTTCGACATCAACCTCGGAGTGGTCGTCGACACGCACGTATCGCGACTGAGTCGCCGATTCGATCTCTCCCGTGGCAGTACGCCGCTGGCCATCGAACGGGACCTCATGGCCCTTTTCCCACGGCGCAAATGGACCCTTCTGAGCCACCTGCTGATCTTCCATGGACGCAAGATCTGCAAGGCCCGCGGGGGATCGTGTGCGGAAGATCCCATCTGCCGTCGATGGGGCCACTGCATCGATTCGTGAGTCAGAACTCCTCGGACACCACGCCGAAACCACCACCGCCGCTGACATAGGCGATCCCGCCTCCCAGCAGCAGCGGCTCGAGGAAGAAGACGGGGCCGTCCAGCCGTACGGAGAGTTTCGTCATGCCGTCCAGCGGACCGACACCGGCCTCGAGCCGATCCTCCGGCGACATGGTGTCCCATTCCGGTGGAAGCGAGAGGCCTTCGGCTGGCAGTCGAACCATGATGATTCCGCGATCATGTCCCAGCCAGATGACGCCGTCTGCCGCCACCACGCAATGGAAGCGGCCGTCCCGGGGGGCCACCAGGCGGTCGACTCCGACCGGGGTCTCGACTTCGATCTCACGCCCGTCGCCGACGATGCGGAAGGTCCAGTCGAGCATCACCGCCTCACGCGACGGGTCCGTGAACTCGATGACGTCGGTCGATACCTGGGCCGAGGTTTCCTGACCGATCCGGTACATCCACATTCCACGGTCGGAATCCGCCAGCAGATTGCGGCCGTCCGAGACGGCACGCTGCAGACCGGCGGGTTCGGGGTGATACATGGAAAATGAACGTCGTTGTGCCTCCAGGCCGTCGGTCAGACGCCATGTGCCCCGACCGAACGTACCCGACACGACCAGCTGATCCTCGTCCAGCACCATGGCGTCGTAGGCGCCCAGGATGTCGACCTCCTCCTCCAGCGCCAGGCCCTCGGCCCCCATGCGATAGATGCGAACCCCCAGGTCCGACGTGACCACCAGCCGATCCGCATGCTGCCGCACACTCCGAGTCGATCCGGGCATCGGAATGGTCCAGACATCCGTATCCAGTTCGCGAAGATCGTCCCCCAGTACGCCCACGAGCGAGCCGTTCAGCTCGTTGCGGACGAACACATGGCGGCGAGCATCCCCCACCGGCATGTCGCGCAATGCAACCAGCATGTTGGCCGAACCCACAAAATCGTCGTCGGCCACCATGTGGATCCGACGATCAAGGCAGTACACAAGCCCTGCGGAGGACTCGTCGACCGACGTGACCACGCCGTCAACCTCGACGAGCTGATGCCCCGTGTCGAAATCCACCACGCCCCCGTCACCGTAGACCAGGCGTGATCCGTCGATGACCACGATGCCCCGAGGCCGTATGCCCAGGGAAGCCGAGGTGCGGGTGTCCTCGAGCCAGGGCCGCCTCGGATCGTCGAGGGTGAGCCGGACGACGCCGCTCTCCTCCAGCACGATCAGCATTTCATCACCATCGCGGACCACGTCGATCGCGGGCCCGGAGGTCCCCGCGGTGGCCAGCGACTCACGGTACGAGATCCGCCCGGTTCGGGCATCGATGACCAGCAGGTCCGTGCCCATCAGCTGGTACCAGACCCCGTCGTCCACCAGCATGCGATAATGGGTGCCTCCACTCCGGTGCTTCACGGTCAACTGCTCGGTGCGGGGACGAGGCGACTTGGCCGGCTTGTAGGTCTCGATGCAGCCCGAGAGCCCCAGAACCAGCGAAACCAGTAGAGTCACCCGGACAGGATGTGGTATGAAGTGCATGAGGAAGAGCATACTCTCGACATCGCCCAGAGACTTGGATTCCATGCCCGACCGCCTCGACCATCTTCGCCATCGCATCGAACACGCCCCCAGCGACCCCGATGCGCTGACCCAGCTGGGAAGCCTCTACCTCGAGCAGGGGCGATTCGAGGAGGCGGATGCCCTGCTGAGCCTGGCTCTGGAGATCGATCCCGGCTGGTACCCCGCTTCGATTTCGCTTGCCGTCTGCCGCCACTCGACCCGTGACCGGGACGGAGCCATGCAGATCCTGACCGCGGCGGCCGAGGAGGCACGGCGGAACGAGGACTCGGAAGCCTTCGATCTGGTTCGGGACACCATGGAATCCATCTCGAGACATGACTGAATCGAACACGCCAGAATCCGACCGGCTGCGAACGATGGCCATGCGTTGGCTCCATCGCACCGATCGCTCACGCCGCCACGTCGAGCAGCGGCTGCTCGAACGTGGAGGGAATCCGGACGACGTCGCGGCCCTGCTCGACGAGTTCACCGAACGCGGCTGGATCGACGATCGCCGCTGCGCCGAGGCCATGCGTACACGCTGGTGTCGCACGGCTCCGATGGCTCCCGACGCCGTCGCCGCACGGCTGGAGGCCGAGGGAATCGAGGCCGATCTGGCACGCGAAGTCGCGTGGCAAGGCGATGACGCCCCGATCGAACTTGCCATGCAGCTTGCCAAGGAGCGGCTTCCCCGGCTGGCCGCCCTGCCGCCCGAGACCCAGGCCAGACGGCTCCTTTCGCTGCTCGGTCGCCGTGGATTCCAGGAGGACGTCGCACTCGAGGCCGTCGAGCGACTGTCGATCCTTCCGAAGTGAAGAGCGGCGTCCGAGCGAGTAGGCTGCACCAGATCAGACCATGACCGACACCCCCGACAAGATGATTCCGCTCGAGATCGAACCGCAGGAGGTCCACGCGCTCCTGCAGTCCGACGACGACTTCCTTCTGCTCGACTGTCGAACGGCTCCCGAGCACGACATCGCCCGGATCGAACCCGCCACGCTCATTCCCCTCCAAGAGATGAGCATTCGGGCGGATGAACTCGAGCCATGGCGAAACCGCCCGATCGTCGTCTACTGCCATCATGGCTCCCGCTCGCTGATCATCACCCGTCTCCTTCGGCATCTGGGATTCAAAGACGTTCGTTCGATGAATGGCGGCATCGACCGATGGTCGACCGAAATCGATTCTTCGGTCCCTCTGTACTGAGACCACCATGCTGTCCAAACGACTCGTCACCGGCCCTCTGCTCGTCATCGCCCTGCTGGGACTTGCGTTCCTCAACGAGTACGTCGGCACCCTCGACTGGAAGACATCGTCGTCGATCTTCTGGCCGATGAGCAGCCTCGGCATCGAAACCGTTCCACCCGGTGCGATCCTCTTCCTGATCTGCTCGGTGGTCGTTGCGCTGGCCGCGAGGGAACTCGCCGCAGTGGCGACCGCCTGCACCGGACGAACGGATCTCCGCGGCATTTCGGGCCTCATCACCTGCTTCGGCATCCTGTCGCTCTACGCGGTGTGGCTGGGCGGACTGGGCAACGATCCCATGCTTGGAGTCGGCATGCTCGCGACCGTGCTCGCCGCTTGCTTCTTCGGCTCGCTCTGGCTGGCCAGCCGGGGCCAGCGGACCGAGGGGACGGTCCTGACTGCACTGACCACGACCGGATTCACCGTCTACCTCGGCGTCTTCCTCGGCTTCTTCATGCTGATCCAGATCGACCACTCGGTGTGGTGGATCATCGGCGTGATCGCCATCGTCAAGATGTGCGATACGGGCGCCTACTTCACCGGCTGCTCGATCGGCCGACACAAGATGATCCCGTGGCTGAGCCCCGGCAAGACCTGGGAAGGCCTGGCCGGGGGACTGCTCGCCGCCATGGGGACCGCCTGGGGGCTTTCGGCCCTGAGCGGATCCTGCCTGCCCGGAGAACCGCACATCACCGCCTGGATGGCACTGCTGATCGGCTTCGTGATCGGACTCTGCGGGCAGTGCGGGGATCTGGTCATGAGCCTGATGAAACGGGATGCCGGCCTCAAGGACAGTTCCGAGCTGCTGCCCGGACTCGGCGGCATGATGGACGTCCTCGACTCCCCGCTGTTCGTCGCACCCATTGCATGGTGGCTGCTGCAACTCACCTGAAGTGAATCTTCGCCGGTTCTGCAGTTGGCTTCGGGGATCTACTTGATACACTTGTGGATCAGGTTCTACTTAGGAGTCGCTGATGACCGCCATCGAAGATCTGCTGGCATTGCACTTGGTCGACAAACAGACCAGAGGCATTCGCTCTCGCGTCGAAAATGCCCAACTGTACTTTGATGCCCAGGAACGCAAGCTGGCCGAGCTCGCTTCCGAACGAAGCGACCTGGAACACCGATCGAAACTCGCCCAGGCGACCGTCGCCAACCTCGAGACCGAAGCCGGCAGCGTCGACGAACGGACCAACAAGCTCCGCGAGGAACTCAAGAACTCCTCCACCACGAAGCAGTACAACGCCATCCTCGAGGAGATCAACAACCTCAAGGAATCCAAGGGGCAGCTGGACGATCGTGCGCTGGCCGAGCTGGAGTCGGCCGAAGGGCTCACCAGGGACATCAGCGGCATCGACGAACGCATCGTGGAGCGTACCAAGGTGCGCGACGCGGCCAGGGTCGAACTCGACGAACGATCCGCCGAGGTCGCGGACCAGCTCTCCAAACTCGAGGCGGAACGGGCCAAGAAGGCGTCCGTGGTGAGCGAGGACGCCCTGGCCATCTTCGACCAGGCCGCCGACGACTTCGACGGGGACTCGATGGCCCCTCTCAAGGAGATCGATCGCCGGCGACTGGAATACGCCTGCAGCTGCTGCAACTTCTCGCTGCCGTTCAATCTCGTCAACACCATCATGGGTGACGGCAACGTCGTCGAAGTGTGCCAGGAGTGCCTGCGCATCCTCTACGCGACCGAGGAACTCCGCGGAGCCCTGGTCAAGAAGTAGCGACTACTTCTCTTCGAAAAGGGAACTCTGGTTGGGGCCCGGCTGGGTCCGCGCCTGGAGCTGCGTGACCTCGTCCGCCAGATCGTCCAGATCGCGGAATGCGTAGTATTCGCTTGCGTAGCGGATGTAGGCGATCTGATCGATCTCACGCAGGCGGGCCGCAACGCGTCGGCCGATTTCGACGCTGGGCACCTCACGGTCGAAATCGCGATGGAGCTCGGCCTCCACCCCTTCGCACACCGCTTCCTTGGCATCTTCGGAGACGGGGCGCTTTCCGCAGGCGGCCACGATTCCGCTCATGACGTTGGCACGATTGAAAATGACGCGCGATCCGTCCTTCTTGACCACCATCAGCCGGTCCGAGGAGCGGACCTGCTCGTAGGTGGTGAATCGCATCCCGCACTTGAGGCATTCGCGGCGGCGACGGATCACCGCTCCGCCGTCCGACGAGCGACTGTCGATCACCTTGTCCTTGTCAACGCCGCACCGTGGACAGAGCACCGGCACACCTCCTGTACGCCTGAAGGTGCAGTCTCGCACGAGCGGGCCGACTTTGCAATGATCGACGCCCGGGCGTTCCCGGGATATCCTGCGTCCCACACCCCAACCTCCCCCCCTTGCTGATCGAAGGGCCCCATGCCACGCATCGAACTACCGGACGGAACCACGAAGGACTTCGACCACCCGGTGACCCCGGCCGAGGTCGCAGCCGACATCGGCCCCGGCCTGGCCAAGGCGGCCATTGCCGCGAAGATCGACGGAACGCTGTCGGATCTCACGTGCCCGATCGCCCACGACGCCTCCCTCGAACTGCTGACGGCACCCCGCAAGAAGCAGGAGCCGGACCCCGACGCACTGCTGATGCTTCGGCACAGTGCAGCGCACGTCATGGCGGAGGCGATCCAACGCATCATTCCGGAAGTGCAGCTGGTGTACGGTCCCCCGCTGGAGCACGGCTTCTACTACGACATGGCCGTCCCCGAGGATCGGCCGATCCGTGAAGAGGACTTCGAGGCGATCGAACGGGAGATGAAGTCGATCATCGACGAGGATCGCCCGTTCACCCGCTACGAACTGGCCCACGACGCGGGAATGGAAAAACTCGAGTCCGAGGGAAGCAAGTACAAGATCGACAATGCCCAGCGTGCGCTGGATGCAGGCTCGACCTCGCTGAGCTGGTACGCAACCGGAACCCCCGGAACCGACTGGGAGGATCTGTGCCGAGGGCCGCATGTCCCCTCCACCGGACGGATCGGTGCGTGGAAGGTGATGTCCGTCGCCTCCAGCTACTGGCACGGTGACGCGGAATCGGATCGTCTGACCCGGGTCTACGGCACGGCATTCTTCGACGAGGCCGGATTGAAGAAGCACCTCGAACAGCTCGAAGAGGCCCGCCGCAGGGATCACCGGGTCCTCGGCCGCCAGCTCAAACTCTACGCCATCGACGAGATGGTCGGATCCGGACTGGTTCTCTGGACCCCCCGGGGCGCCGTGATCCGGGATGCCCTGCAGTCCTTCATCCGGACGGAGCTTCGCCGACAGGGATACCACGAGGTCTTCACCCCCCACATCGGAAAGCTCGACCTCTACCGAACCTCCGGCCACTATCCGTACTACCAGGAAAGTCAGTACCCCCCCCTGATCGACAGCGACCAGTTGCGGCGACTCTCCGACGAGGGCTGCTCGTGCGCCGAACTCTCCAACCGGATGCAGGATGGCGAGATCGAAGGCTATCTCCTTCGTCCGATGAACTGCCCCCACCACATCCGCATCTACGCCAGCGAGGCTCGGAGCTACCGTGATCTGCCCCTGCGACTCAACGAGTTCGGAACCGTCTACCGGTGGGAGCAGTCGGGCGAGATCGGCGGCATGACCCGAGTCCGGGGCTTCACCCAGGACGACGCCCATCTCTTCGTGACGGAGGACCAGGTGGCAGACGAAGTCGCGGGCTGCCTCGAGATCGTCAAGATCATCTTCGCCGCCCTCGACATGACCGACTATCGGGTCCGAGTGGGCCTCCGGGATCCGGACAGCACCAAGTACGTCGGCGACCCCGCCAACTGGGACAAGGCCGAACAGGCCTGCCGGGATGCCGCAGCGTCGCTCGGCGTCCCCTTCACCGAAGAGGCCGGCGAGGCCGCCTTCTACGGCCCGAAGATCGACTTCGTGGTTCGGGACGTCATCGGCCGCGAATGGCAGCTCGGTACCATCCAGGTGGACTACAACCTGCCGGAACGATTCGATCTCACCTACATCGGACCGGACAACCGGCCTCACCGGCCGGTCATGATCCACCGGGCCCCCTTTGGTTCCTGGGAACGCTTCATCGGCGTGCTGATCGAGCACTTTGCGGGAGCCTTCCCCACCTGGCTGGCGCCCGAACAGGTCCGCGTGCTGCCCGTTTCCGAGAAGACTTCGGACTACGCCACCATGGTCCATCAGCGTCTGCGGGCTCTGGGCGTTCGTGCCGAACTGGATGACTCGAACGAACGACTGCAGGCCCGCATTCGAACCGCCGCCGAGATGAAGATCCCCTACCTCTTCATCGTGGGGCCGCGGGATCAGGAGCAGCGGGCCGTGAGCGTCCGCGCCCACGGCATCCAGAAGGATCTCGGTGCCGCACCACTGGACACCCTGCTCGACACGCTCGAGACCGAAATCGGCACTCGCGGGGAACGGACCGTCACCGGGGAGCTGTTCGGGACCGTGGAGTGACCGCCACGGGATTTCCATTCCGTTCTTGCCGTGCACCCCTGCGTGGTGGTAGTCTGGCGGACATCCCGCATCGAGGACGTGTCGAAGCACGTCCCGGGACGACAGGAGCAGGAACGCCACGGATGATCGATCACCACGACACCATCGACACGGCTGCACGTGTGCTCGATGACATCGTCCGACAGTCGCTCCGGCCCGAAGCATGATCATGTCGACGGCCACCCCTGCCTACCGCTCAACAGCACAGCAACGAGCCACCACGCGACGAGCCCGTTCGCATCGCCCGGGACGGTCCCCGTCGATGCGAAATCTGTTCGCCGCCTGAGAGGAGCCTTCGCCATCGCACGTCGACGCTACTTCCGTCCGCAGGACGCCGTCCGGAATCTTCCTCGTACCAACGAGCACATCCGGAAATCCCCGGTTCGCCTCATCGATGAAAACGAGAACATGATCGGGATCGTCAAGACCGAGGATGCGCTCGCCCGCGCCCGCGAGGTGGATCTGGATCTCGTCGAAGTGTCTCCCGACAGCGATCCGCCCGTGTGCCGGATCCTCGACTTCGGAAAGTATCGCTACGAGCAGTCCAAGAAGGAGAAGGCCAACCGAGCCCGCTCCAAGACGGCGGAGATGAAGGAAGTCCGTCTCGGGCGATCGATGAAGATCGATCCCCACGACATCGAGATCCGACTGAATCAGGCGAGAAAGTTCCTCATGGAGGGACACAAGGTCCAGATCGTCCAGAACTTCCGGGGTCGTGAGATGCTGCATCGCGAACGCGGCCACGAGCGAATGAAGCACGTCACCGAGACCCTCGAGGACATCAGCAAGGTCGAGACACCGGCACGCATGGCCGGCCGTCGCATGACCATGATCCTGGCCCCCGACAAGTCGAAGATCTCCCGGGTGAAGCAGCAGGAGGCGGCCCAGAAACCGGCCGATGAACCCGCACCGGTCGTCGAGGAATCCGTCATCGACCCCGGCACCGAACAGGGCGACTCCTCCAACGAGTGACCGCATCCGGAGAGGGCTGGCCATGGCACGCATCGGAGTGGTTTCGGACGTCCACGGAAATGCGAACGCGTTCATGGCCGTACTTAACCAGCTCGGTCGCCTGGGCGTCGACGAGCTCTACTGCCTCGGTGACATCGTGGGCTACGGTCCCGCACCGGCCCGCTGCCTGGATCTCGCACTGACCTACTGCGACCTGCTCGTGCGTGGCAATCACGACGAAGCCGTCTTCATGGAGGACGCCCAGAGCAGGTTCAATCCCATTGCGTGGGCGGCCATCGAATGGACGAAGCAGCAGCTGTCCCCCCGGGACATCGACGTGCTTCTTCACATGAAACCGATGGAAATCACCCCCCGCGGCATCACCTGCGCCCACGACACCCCGGTCCAACACGAGACGGCATACGTGCTCGATCTGCTGACCGCATCCGAAGCCCTGAGCGCCCTGCGGACCCCGATCGGTCTGGTGGGACATACCCACGTCCCCCGGGTCTTCACCGTTGCGATGGACATCGTTGCGGAGGACTTCTGTCCTCCCGAAGCGATTCAGGTGCACGTCCCCACATCCGGCCAGCCCATTCCGCTCCCCCCGGATCACCTCTGCCTCTGCAACCCCGGAGCGGTCGGACAGCCCCGGGACAATGATCCCCGTGCCAGTTGCGCGCTGCTGGACACCGAAGCGGGCACATTCACGGTGCACCGGGTCGAGTACGACATCGACCAGACCAGAACTGACACCATCGAGGCGGGCCTACCGGCGGTTCTCGGGGAACGACTCTCGCAGGGAGTCTAGAGCTCCCGCTTGGCCCACCCTCCGTGGACGAAGCGGCCCAGGAAGAGCATCGATCGCACGACCAGTTCCCCGCAGAGGGCGATCCAGATGCCGACCAGCCCCATCTCGAGCTGGACCCCGAACAACCAGGCGGCCGGCAGGCGGACGAGGTAGCTGGAACAGGTCGTGATGATGAAGACCCAGGTCGTATCCCCGACGCCGCGCAAGGCCTGGCGGGTGACCATCGAAATCGCGAAGAACACCTGGGTCACGCCGCAGATGATCAACAGCTTGGGCACCGTCTCCATGTAGACCGGTTCGTCGCTGATCACGGACGTCAGTGCGGAACCGAAGAAGGTGAAGACCAGCCCCATCAGCCCCATGATGACCACGCCGATGCCCACACAGGTCCAGACCGCCTTGCGGGCCATGGCGAGATTCCCGGCCCCGAGGAACTGACCGGCGATGGCCCCCGCCGCGATACCGATGGCGAATCCGGGCATGAAGCTGAACGCCTCCCACTGTACGGCGATGATGTGGGCTCCCTGGAGTCCCTGGCCGGCCTCGCTCAACTCGGTCGAGCCCTCGGACGATGCGGCCTGGACATCGCGGGCGATCTGGGTCGAGGCGACTTCGCCGATGAACCAGAGCACCACCAGGTTTGCCATCCACATCGACAGGCCTTCGAAGAAGTTCGGAATGCCGATCCGCACGACCCGCCAGGCCATCTTCGACTGCAGGACCAGCCGGTGCCACTGCAACCGGAGGTCCTTGATCCCCCGGGACAGCGCCAGCACGGTCAACAGGGCGCCGCATGCGAAGCTGACCGTGGAACCCCATGCGATGCCGGCGACATGCATGTCGAGCCCCAAAGGGCTGGTCACCCCTTCGAATCCGAGCCAGGCCAGATCGGCCCCGGACAGCAGCCATGAGCAGGCCACGTTCACCACATTGACGAGGACCGCGATGACCGACGGGACGAGGGATTCCCCCGCCCCGTGCATGCACATGCCGCCGACCATCATGATCCCGAAGAACGGAAGACCGCAGGCGATGATCCGGACGTACTGGATGCAGTAGATGCGTGCCTGCTGCTGTTCATCGAGCAGCGCAAGATCAGCCAGCAGCGGCGCGAGGAACCACATGGCGGCGCCGAACAACATCCCCCAGGCGAAGCTGATGGTGAGGGCCTGCCCCAGTGCCGAGTGGGACTGCTCGGAATCACCGGATCCCATCGCCCGGGCGATCAGCGCTTGCCCACCGATTCCGATGCCGGCCATGGCGATGCCGATCAACCAACCGACATACGATCCCACCCCGAGACCGTCCAGACTCGCAACCACGATGGCCTCGGGAAGAGCACCCGCAAGGATCTTGTCGAAGAGCCCGACCAGGGCGGCCATGAACTGCTGGACAAGGGCCGGCATGGCGATGATCGAGATCATCACCGGCAGCGACTTGCCTACGAGACGTCCGGAGCGAATCCGACCGTCCTTCTGATTGTCCTGGGAAGTATTGCTGGACACGGGTTGCACAGGGTAGCGAAGCGCGAAGCGTCAGGAGTCGGCGGAGTCGACCGCATCCCCATCGGACTCCGACCAGGTACGCCGCTGTGTCTCGGGAACCAGTCCCGCGGGGGAGGACGGCTTCTCCCTCGCCTGGTGCAGCCAGAATGCAATGTATTCGAACCAGACCTTGTCCCGTTCGAAGGTCGGGTACAGGTACTCCTGCTGGGAGGCGAACGCTAGAGACGGCTTGGCCAGTTCGTCGTACCACCGTGCCCACGCCACGCGGTCCGTCCCCCAGGCCTCACCGGTCAGAAGCGACAACGCCTCCGCGGCATTCAGATTCACGGACAGTCGGCGATCATCCAACGCCACCAGCAACGCCTGGAAGACGTTGTCTTCGGGATACTGCCCCAGTGCGGTGGCCACGGCCGCCTTGACTTCACCATCGTCATCCGCGGTGGTGACGACCTTGATCATCGGACCGATGACGGCCGGGTTGTGCAGACGCTGCAGGGCCTTGGCCGCCGTCCAACGTACATTCTGGCTCTTGGTGACTTCGGCATCGAGCCAGGGAACGATCAGCATCGCGTCCTCGGGAGACCCGTGCCGTCCCAGGGCGGTGATGGCCGCGGCACGTACCAGCGGATCGGTCTCGTTCTCCACGTAGTCGCGGTACATGTCGAGATAGATGTCCGCCCCTCCGAAGGGGGCATTGGCCAGAAGGACCACACCCTCGCGGCGAAGGTCCGGATTGTAGGGATCCAGGGCCTCCAGGGCCGCTTGCCGAGGCGTCTTGGGGGTGAAGACTTCGCCGAGATCCCTGAAATCGTCCGTGACGCATCCGCCGCTGAGAACGGCAGCGGTGAACAGCACGGGCACGGTGGGACGGCACCTCATGCGGGCAGTATACGCGCTTGGAACGGATCGCTCGAAATCAGTCCTCATCCGCCACCGGCTGGTAGGCCTTGATGACGTCTGCCTGCACATTCGGAGGCGTGTTCTCGTCGTGCGAATACTCCATCGAGTAACTGCCGGCCCCGGCGGTGATCGACTTGAGCTGATTGGAGTAGCTCATCACCTCCGAAAGCGGGGCCTCGGCGTACATCACGGCCTGATTGCCGGGAAGCACATCGGTGCCCTGAATACGGGCCCGCCGGCCGGCGAGATCGGATGAGATGTCGCCGATCATGTCCGACGGAACGGTGATCTCCATCTTGACGAAGGGTTCCAGCAGCACGGGGTTCGCCTTGCTGACCGCGTCCACGAACGCCTTCTTTCCGGCGGTCACGAAGGCGATCTCCTTGGAATCCACCGGATGGTGCTTTCCGTCGTAGACGGCAACTCGGACGTTCTGCAGCGGATAGCCCGCAACGGCTCCGGATTCCATGACCTGGCGAACGCCCTTCTCGATTGCGGGCAGGAACTGCTTGGGCACACTGCCACCGAAGGTCTCGTCGGCGAACACCAGTCCGTTGACCATCTCTTCATCTTCGAGCCCGGCCGGCTCCACACGAAGATAGACCTCGCCGAACTGCCCGGACCCACCGGTCTGCTTCTTGTGTCGGTGGTGCCCTTCCGCCTTGCCGGAAATCGTCTCCTTGTAGGCCACCTTGGGCGGACGGGTGTCGATGCCCACTCCGTACCGATCCTCGAGCATCTTGAGCTTGGTGCGAAGGTGGAGTTCACCAAGTCCACGCAGGACCGTTTCGTGCGTGGCCGCGATCCGCTCCATCTCCAGGGTCTGATCCTCGGCGATCATCTTGGAAATGGCCTCACTCAGCTTCCCTTCCGCCCCCTTGGAGGTGACCTCGATGGCGAGGCCGAACATGGGCTTGGGCTGGGGAATGGTCTTCATGACCGGCGAGTCGCCCGATTCGCCATGCAGAATGCTGCCGTAATGCAGTTCGTCGATCTTCGAGACGACGCCGATGTCGCCGGCGATGATCGAATCCAGGTCGGAGGATTCCCGCCCCTGCATCTTCATGACGTTCGAGACCCGAACCGGCTTTCGTTCGTCGTCGAGACGGGGACTGTCGCCGCCGTCGAGGACGCCCTGGTGGACCCGGATGTATCCCAACTTGCCGACGAACGGATCGGATGCGACCTTGAACACATGGGCCAGCAGGCTGTCACCTGCCTTCTGGGACGCCTTGAGCTCCTCCCGAGCCTCGCCCACCCCGCGGGCAAACACGGCCCGGCTTCCGTCCACCGGACTGGGGAACAGTTCCGCGACCTGATCGAGCAGTTCTGATACGCCTACCCCCTCCCGTGCGCTGGTGAACATCACGGGGATCAGATGCCGATCGATCATCGCCTGCTTGAACGGGGCGAGAAGCGAGCTGCCATCGACTTCGCCCTGCTCGAGATACTGCTCCATGAGCTCTTCGTCGGTCTCCACGACCTGGTCCACGATCGCCGTGTGGAAATCGGACATGTCGCCGAGATCGCATTCACCGTCACCGGAAAGGAAACAGCGTGCGACGGCGGTGCCGCCACCGGAGGGAACATTGATCGGCACGCAGGTGCTGCCGAAGGCCTCCTGGATCGACTTCAGTATTTCCGCCGGGTCGCCATTGTCGATCTTGTTGATCACGATGGCCGTGGGCACACCGTGTTCGGCCGAACGGGCCATGGCACGGCGGGGAATGGGCTGGATGCCGGCCCCCGCGTCGACCACGACCACCACGGTCTCCACCGCTGCGATCGCCCCGATGGACTTGCCGAAGAAGTCGGCCCGACCGGGCGTATCGATCACATTGAGGTGACATCCTGCGTGATCGAGATGCGCCAGGGCACTGTCGACGCTGTGATGCAGTTCCTTCTCGAGATCATCGAAGTCGCACACCGTGGTTCCGTCTTCGACCCGCCCTGCACGGGGAACTTTCTTGTCCTCGACCAGCATGGCCTCGGCCAACGTGGTCTTACCGGAGCCGGAGGCTCCGAGGAGAGCGATATTGCGAATTTGATCGGTGGCGTACTTGGGCATTTCTTCCCTTTCTCGTTCCTGTACCGCCCCTTCTTCCCGAGGGCTGGATGGCAATATAGTAATGGATGCAGAAGGCCCACTCTAGGCCGCGAGCATCCGATGAGCCGTCATTTCCCATGATTGACCCACTCCTACACATCGTGCTTCTGGCACCACAGATCCCCAACAACACCGGAAACATCGGTCGCACCGCGGTGGCCGCAGGCTGCGTCCTGCATCTGATTCATCCTCTGGGATTCGAACTGAGCGAAAAGGCCCGCAGACGGGCCGGACTGGACTACTGGGAGCACCTGCACTGGCGTGAGCATGCCTCCTGGGACGATTTCCTGGAGCGGGAACGCCCCGGTCGCCTGTGGCTCTACACGACCAAGTCAACCACGCCGCACTGGGATGCGGAGTTCCACCGGGGCGACTACCTCCTCTTCGGACAGGAGACCGGTGGCGTCCCCGACCGAATCCACGAGGAGGTGGCCCGACGCTGGGGCCGCGAAAGCCGGGTGACCCTGCCGATGCAGGCCGAGGCTCGCAGCCTCAATCTGGCCACCTCGGTCTGCGTGGCGGTCTACGAGGGGATGCGTCAGCTTCAGTGAGGAAGCGGAAAGCGACTGCAGAGCGTTCGAACGTCTTCCCGCACCGCCCGGCCGATGGCTTCATCCCCCTGGGAGCCCATGACCCGGTCGAGCAGTTCGGCGACTTCGACCATCGCCGCCTCGTCGAAGCCACGTGTCGTCAGAGCCGACGCTCCCAGCCGCAGACCACTGGTCACCATGGGCGGCCTTGGATCGTTGGGAATGCCGTTCTTGTTCGTGATGATGCCCGCAGCCTCCAACCACTGTTCCGCATCGGCACCGGTCAGGGCGGCATCGCGGGGCTGAAGATCCACGAGCATCAGATGATTGTCCGTACCGCCGCTGCACAGTCGATAGCCGCGCTCGACGAGGGCGGTGGCGAGTGAGCGAGCATTGGCGACCACCCGCCTTGCGTAGTCCTTGAAAGATGGGTCCAGAGCTTCCCCGAAGGCGATGGCCTTGGCGGCGATGACATGCATCAGCGGCCCTCCCTGCGAACCGGGGAACACCTTCCGGTCGATCAGCTTGGCCACGTCCTCGTCGTCGGTCATCACCAAACCCCCGCGCGGCCCGCGCAAGGTCTTGTGAGTCGTCGTGGTAACGACATGGGCGTGCGGGAACGGCGAGGGATGGACCCCGGCTGCAACGAGCCCCGCGATGTGCGCGATGTCCGCCATCAGCACCGCACCAACCTCGTCGGCAATGCGGCGGAACGCCTGGAAATCGATCGTGCGGGGATAGGCTGAATACCCGCAGATGATCATGTCGGGCTTCGTCTCCCGGGCGATGCGCCCGATTTCGTCGTAGTCCAGCAGCTCGGTCTCCGGATCGAGGTCGTACTCGACGATGTCGTAGAAGGTCCCCGAGAAGTTGGGCTTCAACCCGTGACTGAGGTGGCCACCCGACTTAATCGGCAGCGACAGGATCCGGTCACCCGGCTTGCACAGGGCCATGAAGGCGGCGACGTTGGCATTCGCTCCGCTGTGGGGCTGCACGTTCGCAAATCCGCATCCGAAGAGTTCCTTGGCCCGGTCACGGGCCAGATCCTCGACCTGATCGTGAAACTCGCACCCGCCGTAGTATCGCTTTCCGGGATAGCCTTCGGCGTACTTGTTGGTCATCCACGAACCCGCCGCGTGCATGACGGCACTGCTGACATGATTCTCGGAGGCAATGAGTTCGAGGGTCGTCTCCTGACGGACCGCCTCGTCGGCGAGTATGCGACCCACTTCCGGATCCTGCTGCTCGAGCAGTTTGAGGAGGTGCTGGGAGATCTCGTCGAGATTGTTCGTGGGATGGGATACCTGTGTCATGTCCACATGGTACCCCGGAACGTGGCGGAAACCACGCGGCGAAGGACCAGATACAATCCTTCCATGCTGGCTTGGCGCCGAATCCCGACACCGATCGGCGACTTCCTCCTGGGGTGTCGCAGTGATGGCACGCTGCTCTCGGCCTGGCCCGATCACGTGGGAACCCCCTGGCCCCCGCAGGCCGACCGGTCTCCAGCCTGCCTGCCGACGATCGCGACCGCCGTCTCCCGCTTCTTCGATGGCGTCGCCGACGCCCTCGACGGGCTCGAACTCGCCCTCCCCTCCGCCCCCCCGTTCTACCGGTCCTGCTGGGAGGCATGCCGTCGCATCCCGGCGGGATCGACGGCGACCTACGCCGAGTTGGCGACGATGGCCGGTCGTCACCGGGCGGCCCGGGCCGCGGGTAGCGCCATGCGGGCCAACCCCGTACCGGTCCTCATCCCGTGCCATCGCATCGTCGCATCCGGCCGGGGCACCGGTGGATTCGCGGGATGCACCGATCCCGACAGCACTGCACTTCGACTCAAGCATCGTCTGATTGCGTTCGAGCAGTCCGGAACTGCCTCTGCACGGCCCATGGACAAGGAGCATCGATCATGCGCGTGACAATCGTCGGAAGCGGATACGTCGGACTCGTCACCGGCACATGCCTCGCGAACACGGGCAACGAGGTGACGTGCCTGGATCTCGACGTCGACCGGATCGCCATGCTGCTGCGGGGCGAGTGTCCCATCTTCGAGCCGGGGCTGACCGAACTGATGAACCGGAACGCCGATGCCGGACGCCTGCACTTCACGGCCGACCGCGACGATGCGTACCGCGATGCGGAGGTCATCTTCATCTGCGTGGGAACACCCACCAGCCCCGACGGCACTTCGGACACGTCGGCGGTCGAGCATGTCGCCTGCGACATCGCCACGGCCCTGGACTCGCACCAGCCCGCCGACCATCCGCTGATCGTGGTCAAGTCGACCGTTCCCGTGGGCACCACCCGGCGGATCGGCGCCATCATCCGGGAACGCACCACCGCCCCCTGCTCGATCGCAGACAACCCGGAGTTCCTCAAGGAAGGCGATGCCATCAGCGACTTCCAGAAACCCGATCGGGTCGTCTGCGGCATCGAGGATGAGCACGGCCGTCGTTGCCTCGAAAAGCTCTACGCACCGTATGTGAACCAGGCGAACCCGTGCCTCTTCATGGACATTCCCTCGGCCGAGATGATCAAGTACGCGTCGAACGCGATGCTTGCCTGCCGGATCTCCTTCATCAACGAAATGGCCATTCTGTGCGATCGGTACGGGGCGGACATCAGCCAGGTGCGCGAAGGAATGTGCGCCGACCGCCGCATCGGTCGCGAATTCCTGAACGCCGGACTCGGCTACGGTGGATCGTGCTTTCCCAAGGACACGCTGGCCGTCATCGAGATGGGACGCAATGTCGACCGGCCCAGCCTGCTCAACGAGGCCGTCCACGATGTCAACCAGGCGCAACGACGCTGGTTCCTCGACACGATCCGCTCCACGATCGGGCCGGATCTGTCCGGCCAGCGGATCGGCATCTGGGGCCTGGCCTTCAAGCCCCGCACCGACGACATCCGTGAAGCCCCCGCATTGGACATCGTCCGGGGGCTGCTGGATGCCGGTGCAACCGTGATCGGCTACGACCCGGTGGCCATGGACAACGTGCGGAGGCTGGACATCCCCATGGAATTCGGACAGGACATGTACGAGACCGCATCCCAGGCGGATGCCCTTGTTGTCTGCACCGAATGGAGCGAGTTCCGATCACCGGACCTTGTCCGCCTGCGCGCCTGCATGAAATCGCCGCTGATTTTCGACGGACGCAACATGTGGGAACCGACGGACATGGCCACGATGGGCTTCGTCTACCGGTGCATCGGCCGCCCGTTTCTCGAACCGGCCGTCGTGAACAGCTGAGAACCGACGACGGAACCGCCTCGCCCGGAAATCCGTGCCTGCGGTTGCGGGGCATATCCGTGAGCCTTTACACTCCGAACCGAGCGTGTGGACCCGCTTCCGTACGCAGGGGAGACTGCCTTGGCAGCCGCTCCGATGACGAGGTGCGAGGCGTTCCCCATGGATATCCTCACAGATGTTGAAGTGATGTCGCGCATTCAGTTCGCGATGACCATCTCATTTCACTATCTGTTCCCACCCCTCACGATCGGCCTGGGCTTCCTGCTGGTGGCGATGGAATGGAAGTGGCTCCGCACCCGGGATCCCGTCTGGGAGCGCATCGCCCGCTTCTGGACCTCGATGTTCGCCATCAACTTCGCCCTCGGCGTGGCCACGGGCATCGTGATGGAGTTCGAGTTCGGGACCAACTGGTCGGAGTACTCCCGCTTCGTCGGCGACGTCTTCGGTTCGATGCTGGCCGCGGAGGGCCTGTGGGCCTTCTTCCTCGAATCCGGCTTCCTGGCCATCCTGGTCTTCGGATGGGACAAGGTGACTCCTCGATTCCACTTCTTCGCGACCTTGATGGTGTGCATGGGATCCACCTTCAGTTCGATCTGGATCATCATGGCCAACAGCTGGATGCAGACCCCGGCGGGCTTCGCGATCGAACCGATGATTCGCGACGGAGTGGAATGGATCGTCGAAGGCGAACCG
>MDTD01073085.1_pt1 | contig 21427 bp, 31 predicted proteins | sample 811221 | NCBI WGS metagenome assembly MDTD01 (sample SAMN05326646, study PRJNA326480) | marine metagenome | isolation source: seawater | place: Pacific Ocean: South West | collected 2011 | reverse complement strand
TACTACAGCACCAGAGATGATGTTGTTACCGTAAAGTAGAGAACCAGCAACTGGCTCACGGATACCATCGATATCTACTGGAGGTGCTGCGATAAAAGCGATGATGTAAGCTGAGATAGCTGTAAGTAGAGTAGGGAACATTAGTACACCGAACCAACCGATGTAAAGTCTGTTCTCAGTAGAAGTGATCCATGCGCAGAATTGCTCCCAGAAGCTTGCGCTCTCGCGTCTTTGTAAAGTTGTAGTCATGATTAAATTTTTGATTAAGTTAAATGTTTGTGGTCTTAAAAACCTCCCAGGAATTTTTTCCTGTTAAAGACATTATTATACAAAGATCTCAAGTTTAATGTTACAACAAAACTTTTTTGTGTTTAAATTAAACGTACGATAATAACCGAATCCTTATTATACTAAAAAAAGCCACTAGAAAAACTTCATTTATTTTTTAGCGCAACCCTTCGTAGAGAGGTTTTACTTTTTCAGAGTTTATCTTTACACTTTAATAACTAGAACCCGTACAGTGAAAAAGTCGAAATCTTCCTAATTTTGATCAATATAATGATAAAATCATAATTAAGACTATCGTTATATATTTATTTAATTAAAAATTAAAATAGTTAACTTATGACTGCATCGTTTTTACCTCCAATTTTAACTCCAGTTGTTACACTGGTTTTCCCGGGACTTGTTTTTGCTCTTTTTTTTGTGTTAATTGAACAAGAAGAAATAGCATAAATTAAATTAAATAGGTTCCTTTTAGCTAAAACAATTAATCACTAAAAGTGAACCTTTAAAATTGAAAAGCAAAAAATAATCTTTATTTCAAATTGATGGACATACAATCCTCGTTAGATAACATAATATTTCTTGTATTATTGATTGTAACAATAGCTTATTGGGCAAGTATTATTTATACAGATTTCAAAATTCTCTCAAAAATAAGCTCTTATGGAACAATACTAGCAAATTCTTTGATTTTTCTCCTGCTTAGTCTTCGTTGGTTAAATTATGGTTATTTCCCTTTAAGTAATCTTTACGAATCGTTATTGTTTTTAGCATGGGGAATTACGTTTACTACTTTCGTTCTGGAGTCCAGAACAAGAACTTCTATTATAGGATCCATTAGTAATCCAATTTCACTTTTCATTATTGGATTTGCAGGTCTTTCTTTACCTGAAAGTATGCAAGCACCCTCTCCACTCGTTCCAGCATTAAAATCCAATTGGCTAATGATGCACGTAACCGTTATGATGTTAAGTTACGCTAGTTTAATTGTGGGTTCTTTACTTGGGATATTCTTTCTTATTCTTACAAATGGTAAAAAAGACGAAATTATATTACAGGGGAATTCATATGGAAAAACTTTTAAAGATACAAGATTATTAGATACGGCTTTTTATCAGGAAGCCCCAATCCAAGACTATTCAAAATTAGTTGTAGAAGAAGCAGGAGATACGAATCCTATTAAGGAAAGTCGGTTAACCCTGCTGGAAAGTATTGATAATTTAAGTTATAGAACTATTAGTTTTGGGTTTCCTCTATTAACAATAGGTATAATTGCTGGGGCTGTTTGGGCTAATGAAGCTTGGGGCTCATATTGGAGCTGGGATCCAAAAGAAACTTGGGCTTTGATAACATGGTTAGTTTTTGCATCGTATTTACATGCGCGTATTACGAAATCATGGCAGGGTAGAAAACCCGCAATAATAGCCTCGTTCGGTTTTATAGTAGTTTGGATTTGTTATTTAGGCGTAAATTTTTTAGGTAAAGGTCTTCATACATATGGCCAATTATAATAATAAAATAAAAAGATAAGCTAATTTTACTTATCTTTTTATTTTATTTTTTAGTAATTAATTATTTAACTAAATCCAAAAATCCCGAGAAGTCTTTTTGAAACCAAATAAATAATAATACTTGTTCTCAACTACAATTAGACTAAATGTAAAGTTGACGTCCTAGTCCAATCGCTAAAATTGCCGCAGTCAAAGCAACAATTAAAGCAATGAAAATTTGACCATCTGTAATCATTTTTTTATGGAGAAAAATTTTAATAATTTAATAGGAATTATATCCTAATATTGAAATTGTTTCCTTATTCTCAAGGGGATTTTAAGGAGTTATTAGTTACTATTTTACATAATTAACTGCCGAGTTTAAACGCGTCTACAATTAAACCGTAAATAACTCCGATTTTTAAATAATTTAAAATATCAAACAGAAAAAAAAGGTAGGACCGATTAATTAACCCAATTCGATTTTTACTGGTGAAAGAATAATAAAAATTGTTAAAACATTCTATATTTGCTACAACTAGGGAAGCTCCTACTATTGCCCACTCACTAAATTCACCCAAACTTGTATCGATTATACTTGACGTTAGAAAACCACAAAAAAAACTAATTAAATTTAAAATCATTATTAAACAAAGTTTATGAATTTGTACAACAAGGATCTGTTACTAGTCTATTTTAAATGACGGCGCAAAAACATTATTATATCCCTGTTATCAAAAATAGTAATTTAATAGCATACATATTTAGTTCTTTATTTGGAGGTAAATTGACAAAAGTACCGTTTTGGGAAAAAAAATAACGTTTATAATTATACTTAAATTTCTGTAAGTATTTTTTTACTAATATCATCTCGTTATAGAATCCTTTATTCCATTTAACTTTGTTATTGGGTGAAAAGGTATTAAAATAATTTGAGCTCAGAAATGGCTTTAAAATAAAATAAGAAAGCTGTCTTAAGGAAAGTTTATTAACCAACATGTAAAATTCTTTAGATATTTCGCCTTCTTTATTTTTAGAAAAATAGTCTATGTTATTTACGTTTAAAAATATATCTTCTTTAAGGTTTAGTCTTTTAAAAATTTTATGAAATTCAAATAATGTATATAGGCTGCATAATAAGAGGCTCAAATTAAAATTCAAAACTTGTTTTTCCAAAATTTGCATTTTCTAATTAACCTAAAATATTTGGGATTAAAAAAAAACTTGCTTGATAAGCAAGTTTTTTTTATTTTAACTACTTTTTTACTAGCAGTTATTAATAGTAAATTTTACCCCCACCCCATTTCTCGTTAACAACTTTAGGTTGTAGGAGAATGTGGCCTGAAATCGCGAATAAATCTTCATCTGTTAAAGAACGCATTTTCGGGAAAATATCAGCACTTTTAATACTAGGGTGTAATTCTGAAATAGAATCAAGACCATCGTACGTCATTGGCTCTTTCATATAAGCAACAAGACCTGTAATACTATCTCTTGGCGGAGTCGCTAAACTTAGAGATTCTGTATCTAAACCAACGTTAGGGTTTGTTTTTGTAAGTCCACCAACGTGACACGTTCCGCAAGCATTATTAAAAAGACGCTTACCACGTTTAACTTGTTCTGGAGTAATAACTACGTTGTTTCCTTTTGCATCAAGCGTTACAGTTCTCGTATCTTCGTCAAGTTCCAATGCTTGAACCGGGTTAACACTAGTAAAGAAAAGAGTAGCTAGAAAGCTCCCTAATAAAATCTTATTTTTTAGCATACGAATAGAAGTTTACTAATTTTTTTGGACAAATAATAAGTATGAATTAATTTTCTAATATGAATTATAGTTTTTTTTATGAAATATTCGTAAAGGCTTCCTTAGAAAGTTTTATTCTCTCCAAGTGATTAGTCAAAGGTTCTTTTTCCTGTAAACTTAACATTTACCGGTTGCGGATTCTTTCCAATCGAATGCCCTATGTTTCCAACACCTACACGACCCTCATTAAGCTTCTCTGGGAATACTCCGTCTTTAGGGTGTAAATATTGAACTTCACTATTAGGGAATATACGGTATATCTTATAGTCGTTAATCTTGAATAAGGTACGAAGCTGAGTACCGAGCGCTAAACATTGCTCTTTTTTCGCTAAGTAAAGAAGATTTTCACCCCCTTGCATTATAGCGGCTCCACTAGTAGGCATTTCAAAGACCTGCTCTTTTTTACTAGTCCATGTAATGGCGTACTTTTCTTCTGTTTCTGCGGCCCTTAACCAACCGCCGGTACTACCGCCAAAAGTAGGTGAAGGTATTTGTAAATTTAGTACATCTCCCATTTTTATCTAATCAATAATATTAAATCTATCTAAACTCTAATTATAGCTTAAATTCAAAGTTATAAAAATAAAATTTCTTTTTTCTTGGGCCGAGCTGGATTTGAACCAGCGTAAGCTATGCTAACGGATTTACAATCCGTCCCCATTAACCGCTCGGGCATCGACCCTATATATGTTTATACAGTATCATATATTCTATAGATGTACAATAACTGGATTCAAAGATTATTAAAAGTTACTCTTTCACAAACACTAGTTTTTCCAAAATGTTTACGAAAGAGTAACTTCGCACTCAAAAATGCCCTGGTATAAGAAATTATTTTATAATTTTCTTATAATACCAGATTAAAGTGGCGATTCTATTTTTCTGCCGAAAAATCAGTTTCAATAACGTCGTCTTCTGGTGAGTTCGCGGCCCCAGCTTCTTTGTAAGCTTTTTCACCGACTTCCATAACTGCCTTTTTAAGTTTCTCCATCAGATCTTTCATAGCAGTATAATCGTCCTTTTTAGTAACGTCTTCTAACTCAGAGATTAAACCTTCAATAGTCGTTTTTTCTTCTGACGAAATAGTCGATTCTAATTGCTCTAATTGTTTCTTTGTCTGATAACAAAGAGCTTCTGATTGGTTTTTCGTTTCAATTTGGTCAGATTTTTCTTTATCTACTGCGGCATTCGCTTCCGCATCTTGAACCATTCTTTCTACTTCATCTTTTGGTAACGTCGAAGCCCCACTTATAGTTATAGACTGCTGCTTATTAGTAGCTTTATCTTTAGCCGTTACGGAAAGAATACCGTTGGCATCAATATCAAAAGTAACTTCAATTTGCGGCACGCCTCTGGCTGCTGGTGCAATACCGTCTAGCCTAAAAGTTCCAAGACTTTTATTATCTTTAGCTAATTCTCTTTCGCCTTGAAGAACATGAATTTCTACATTCGGTTGGTTATCTACAGCTGTAGAAAATGTTTCCGATTTTTTAGTTGGGATAATAGTATTTCGCGGAGTTATCTTTGTTGTAATTCCGCCTAAAGTTTCAACCCCGAGAGAAAGAGGAGTTACGTCTAATAATAAAATATCTTTAACTTCACCACCTAGTACTCCAGCTTGAACAGCAGCACCTACAGCAACCACTTCATCTGGATTTACTGTCTGGTTTGGAGTTTTCCCAAGTAATTTCTCAACAAGTTGTTGTACTGCTGGTATTCTTGTAGAACCTCCAACGAGTACATTTTGATCAATTGCTGCTGAGGTTAATTCTGCGTCCTTTAAGGACATTTCAATTGGCGTTCTACAACGTTCAATTAAATCTGAACAAAGTTCTTCAAACTTAGCACGTGTTAAATCCTTTTCAAGGTGTTTAGGACCTTCTGGAGTAACAGAAATAAAAGGTAAGTTTATTGAACTTTGTGTTAGTGTAGATAGCTCGATTTTAGCTTTTTCTGCTGCTTCTGTAAGACGCTGCAAAGCCTGACTATCTTTAGTTAAATCAATACCCTCTTGGTCTTTAAACTCTTTAATTAACCATTGTACAATTTTTTCGTCAAAATCGTCTCCACCCAGTTGTGTATCACCCGACGTTGCTAAAACTTCAAAAACCCCATCTCCAACCTCTAATATAGATACGTCAAAGGTACCGCCGCCAAGATCAAAAACTAGTATTGTTTCGTTATCTTTTTTATCTAGTCCATAAGATAATGACGCTGCTGTAGGCTCATTAATAATCCTTAAGACTTCTAAACCCGCAATCTTACCTGCATCTTTTGTAGCTTGCCTTTGGGAATCGTTAAAATACGCAGGTACTGTAATCACTGCTTGTTTAACAGTCTCTCCAAGATATTTTGAGGCATCATCTGCGAGTTTACGTAAAACTTGAGCAGAAATCTCTTCAGCAGCAAATTGCTTACTTAATGCCGGACAGTCCAGTTTAATAATATCTTCTGTTTGCAAAACTTTATAAGAAACTTGACGAAGTTCTTCGTTTACCTCACTAGTTTTTCTCCCAATAAAACGCTTAACAGAATAAAAAGTGTTTTCGGGATTAATTACGGCCTGACGTTTTGCGATTTGGCCGACAAGTAAATCCCCCTTTTTTGTATAAGCGACTACCGAAGGTGTTGTTCTTTCTCCCTCAGCGTTTGTAATAACTTCGGGTTTCCCACCTTCCATCACGGCCACTACTGAGTTTGTTGTTCCTAGATCAATACCAATAACTTTAACCATGTATTAATAGTTTTTTATTTAAATTTTTTATCTTTTATCCAGTTAAAAAAGAAATTTATTAATAGTAATTTATGCAGCAGCATCTATGATAAGAATTGTAATGTTTCTACAAAGAAGTTAAAGGGAGTATTTACCGTAGATTTATTTAAATCTACAAATAGACAAATTAATATTATTTCCATTATACTTGTTCTACATATATGTTAATTATCAACCTAACGAATATATAAACAAATTTTTTAAAATTTGCATTCAATTAACGAATCTTATCTTAACATCTTAAAAATATCTATATGCAAGCAGGCCTATTTGCGAAAAAGGTTGGCATGACTCAGATATTTGATGAATCCGGCACAATTCTTCCAGTAACTATATTAAAAACTGGACTATGCCAGGTAAGTCAAATTAAAACGGTTACTAAAGACGGCTATAATGCCGTTCAAGTCGCTTATGGCGAAGAAAAATTAGAAAACCTAAATAAACCTACGAAGGGTCATCTTAAAAAAGTCGGCGAGCTTGGATTCAAATCTTTTGGCGAGTTCCGTGTATCTAAACCAGAAGAATTTAAATTAGGACAGTTTATTAAACTAGAAACTTTTTCGGTAGGGCAAAAAGTTCGTGTAACCGGTAAAAGTATTGGTAAAGGGTTCGCAGGTAACCAAAAGCGTCATAATTTTAGCCGAGGCCCTATGACACACGGTTCTAAAAATCATAGACTTCCCGGAAGTATCGGTGCCGGTAGTACGCCTGGAAGAGTATATCCAGGTAAAAAAATGGCGGGTCAACTCGGTGGTGGAATGGTAACTCTTAAAAATACAGAAGTTCTCTACGTGAATTCGGACGATAATATCCTTGTTTTAAAGGGTTCCGTACCAGGTAAAAAGAACACTGTATTGAAAATTCAGCCGCAGAAATATTAAATTTTAAAAGCTGTTTAACATTCTTATGTCTTATATTCAATCTAACCAAAAAGACTTGCTGGATATCATAAAATATCCGATTCTTACTGAAAAGACAATACGGCTAATTGAACAAAACCAATATAGCTTTGCAGTTGATTCAAAAGCTGATAAATCTTCTGTGAAATCTGCTGTAGAAAAGCTATTTGACGTTAAAGTGATTTCCGTAAATACTTCTTTATTACCCTTAAAGAAGCGTCGTGTAGGAAAATTTATAGGAAAAAAAGCTCGTTATAAAAGAGCAATAGTCAAATTAGCGTCAGAAGATGCTATTAGTTTATTCGAAGAAGAATAAATTACTGCTATCAAAAATTAGACGTTCTTAAATAGTTACAAATTATATGGCAATTCGTCTATACAGGGCTTATAGTCCAGGTACGCGTTCGAAATCTGTTTCATACTTTGATGATTTATCTAACATAAAGCCTGAAAAGACCTTAACCTTTGGTAAAAAGGGTTGTGGTGGTCGAAATAATCGTGGTGTTATTACGGTTAAAGGCCGTGGTGGTGGACACAAGAGAAAATATCGTATGATAGATTTTCATCGCAACTCTGCTATTGCGGCTAAGGTTGCCAGTATCGAATACGATCCCAACCGAAATGCAAGAATAGCATTATTACACTATAAAGATGGTTCGAAGAAATATATTGTATCTCCACGTTCCTTAAAGGTTGGTATGGATTTATATTCAGGAAATGATGTACCAATTGAAGTAGGTAATACGATGCCACTCGAACAAATTCCGTTAGGAAGCATTATCCATAATGTAGAACTAACATTAGGCAAAGGAGGCCAGATAGCTCGTGCGGCTGGCACTTATGCCCAATTAATTGCAAAAGAGGGGAATTTTGTTACTTTAAAACTTCCATCTAATGAAGTTCGTTTAGTAAACAAAAAATGTCGCGCAACTTTAGGCCAAGTGGGTAACGTTGATAGTATTAATATCACGTTAGGAAAAGCTGGTCGTAGTAGGTGGCTTGGAAAAAAACCTAAGGTTAGGGGTGTAGTAAAGAACCCTATTGATCACCCTCATGGTGGTGGAGAAGGTAGATCGCCTATTGGAAGAGCAAAACCTGTAACTCCTTGGGGTAAACCTGCGTTAGGCATTAAGACGCGTAGCCAAACTAAAGCTAGTGGTAAATATATTTTACGTTCTCGTCGTTAAATGAATATTAAACACAAGTTATAAAAACTAAATTATTTTAAAATGCCACGTTCTTTAAAAAAGGGACCATTTGTAGCTTCTTACGTAATCGAAAAAGTTGAACAAATGAATTCCACTGGAAAGAAAGATACAATCAAAACTTGGTCACGTTCAACCACGATTTTACCTAATATGATTGGGCATACGTTTGCTGTTTATAATGGACAGCAGCATTTACCTGTCTTTGTATCTGATCAAATGATTGGGCACAAACTAGGTGAATTTGCACCTAGCCGAACATTTCGCTCACACGTAAAAAAAGATAAGAAAGGAAAACGTTAGTAAAACGCTATGCAAAAAAACGAAATTCGAGCCGTTTCTAAATATGTTAGAATGTCTCCTAGCAAAATTCGTCGGGTTCTACGACAAATCCAAGGAAAAAAATATTCGGAAGCTTTGTTACTTTTAGAATTTATGCCCTATGCATCGTGTGCTCCAATTATAAAAGTTCTGCGATCTGCTACTGCAAACGCTAGAAATAATTTTGGTTTGGACGAAAAAACATTGGTTATTAAATCTGCGTTTGCAGACCAAGGCCCAACTATGAAAAGATTTCGTCCAAGAGCTCAAGGTCGGGCATATCGAATTTTAAAAGCGACATCACACATAACTATTGTTATGGAATAATTAGAAAAACTAAAAACAATTACAACTATTTAGTTCGTGGGACAAAAAACGCATCCAACCGGTTTTCGAACTGGTGTTAATAAATCGCATAATGCTATTTGGTTTGCCAATTATGGTGCTTATAGTGAAGTTCTTAAAGAAGATTACAAAATAAGAAAATTTTTTGATAAAAAATTTGAATCCGTTTATAGTAAAGCGGGAATTGCTAAATTAGAAATTCAACGAAAAGTAAATCAGCTTGAATTAGTAATTCATGCAGCAAGACCAAAGGCTATTGCAAACGAAAATGGACAAAGTAATTTAATTGTCGAATTAAAAGACAATTTAAAAACTTTAGTTAATAGTTCTAAGCAAATTCGTGTAAAAGTTCTGCAAATTACAAGAAGTGAAAATGAAAGCTCATTAGTAGCGAGGGCAATAGCCGATCAACTTGAAAAGCGTGTAGCTTTTAGAAAAGCAATACGTCAGACTACACAAGCTTTACAAAAAAGTGGGGTGAAAGGTTTTAAAATTCAAGTTGCCGGCAGATTAAATGGTGCTGAAATTGCTCGTGCAGAGTGGGCTCGAGAGGGTAGAGTTCCACTTCAAACGCTGAGGGCGGATATTAGTTATTCTACTCACCGAGCAAATACTATATATGGGGTATTAGGTATTAAAGTTTGGATCTTTAATAAAGAAATTTATTAAGTAAACTAATTTAAGAAATTTGTATAAATAAACTTTATGTTACTTCCTAAAAGAACAAAGTTTCGCAGGCAACATCGAGGAAGATTTAAAGGCGTTTCAAAAGCAAATACTATTGTTTTTGGCGAGTATGGCATTCAAGCTTTAGAACCTGTTTGGTTAACTTCGCGTCAAATAGAAGCGACGCGACGTAGTATTACTCGATATGTTCGTCGTACTGGAAAAATATGGATTAGAATTTTTCCTGATAAACCTATTACTGAAAGAGCCGCAGAATCTCGAATGGGTTCTGGAAAGGGTACAGTTGCTTATTGGGTAGCTGTTGTTAAACCTGGTGCAATACTTTTTGAAATTAATGGTCTTAGCAAAGAAATGGCTTATAAGGTTTTAAAGTTAGCTTCTTATAAGCTTCCTATTAAAACGAAAATTTTAGAAAAGGTTTAATATGCGAATTCTGAAAAAGAATTTAAAACAAAAAAACTAATTAATTTTATTTTTCTAAATTTTAGACTATGGCCGTAAAAGAAAAAATAGGAATTGTTGTTAGCGACAAAATGAATGATACCCGTATCGTTGCTGTAAACGACCGGATTATTCATAAACGTTATAAAAAGGTTATTACTAGAACTAAACGTTATGCAGTTCAGGATTCCACATTTAATGCATCAATAGGGGATCAAGTTCGTATTCGGGAAACTAAACCTATTAGTAAAACTAAAAACTGGGTCCTAATTAGTGTTTTAAGAAAGTCAGCGACATAAAAAAATGATACAACCGCAAACTTGTCTAAGAGTAGCAGATAACAGTGGGGCTAAAAACTTAATGTGCATTCGTATTCTTGGTAGTAATCGAAGATATGGACACGTAGGTGATGTTATAATAGGCGTGGTTAAAGACGCGACCCCAAATCTTACAGTAAAGCGTTCAGACGTGGTTCGTGCTGTTATTGTGCGAACAAAACAGTCTATTCGACGTAAAGATGGTTCGCGATTACGTTTTGATGACAACGCTTCAGTAATAATAAATAAAGAAAATAATCCCCGTGGTACTCGAGTATTCGGTCCAATTGCTCGAGAATTAAAAGAAAAGGGGTTTACTAAAATAGTTTCACTAGCTCCTGAAGTACTTTAGTAAAAATTTTTAAACTTTAGAGAAGTAAATTTTATTAGCTATGAAACTAGATTTAAAAAGCTTATATAAAAAGAAAATCGTTCCTTCTTTAATAGAGGAGTTTGGTTACAAAAATATTGAACAAGTTCCTAAACTGGTTAAAATATCGGTTAACCGAGGTGTAGGAGAAGCTGCCAAGAATTCCAAAGAATTAGATTCTAGTTTACAAGAACTTAGTATAATCGTCGGCCAACAGCCGACAGTAAATAAAGCTACTAAATCAGTTGCTGGATTTAAAATTCGTGATGGTATGGCGATTGGAACTTCTGTTACCTTACGAAAGGACCAAATGTATAATTTTTTGACAAAATTAATTCATATTGTTTTGCCAAGAATCCGTGACTTTAGGGGAATTAACCCCAATGGATTTGACGGAAGAGGAAATTATAATTTGGGTTTAAAAGAACAATTAATTTTTCCCGAAGTATCTTACGACGATGTAACTCAACTCCGTGGGTTAGATATTTCAATTGTAACAACCGCAAAAACAGATGAAGAAGCTCGTGCTCTACTAAAATCATTTGGAATGCCTTTCACGGCAGCTTAGTTTAAAATTATCTTAAAATCTTTAAATGACTACTGATACTATAGCTGATATGCTAACTAGAATTCGTAATGCGAATTTAGCAAAACATCAGATTGTACAAATTCCTTCAACAAAGGTAACACGAAATATTGCAAAGGTGTTATTTAACGAAGGATTAATTGACTCCTTTGAAGAATTAAAAAATGGTTTAAAAAGTTCGTTGCTTCTATCCCTTAAATATCAAGGAAAAGAACGCAAGCCAAGTATTGTAAAAATTCAACGGATAAGTAAACCTGGTCTCCGGGTTTATAGTGGCGCAAAAAAAATGCCTCGCATTTTAGGAGGATTTGGAACAGCTATTGTTTCTACCTCACAAGGTTTAATGACAGATAAACAGGCTCGAAAAGAAGGCGTTGGTGGCGAACTTCTATGTTATATTTGGTAAATTTCAAATAAATATGTCTCGTATCGGTAAACAATTCATAACTATACCAGAAAAAGTTAAAGTAGAACTCGACGGTCAAAAAGTTTTAGTTAATGGTCCAAAAGGTAGCCTTTCTAGAATTTTACCTTCTCTAGTATGTTGTACCATAGATGAAGAAAATCAAAAATTATTTATAGAAAAAACCCAAGACACCAAATTATCTCAGTCACTGTACGGACTTTCAAGAACTCTTGTAGCAAATATGGTTACTGGCGTTTCTGTAGGTTTCGAAAAAAAATTGGTTATTACGGGTGTAGGTTATCGAGCCCAACTTGATGGAAAAGATCTTTTACTAAATATGGGTTATAGTCACCCGGTAAAAATGATTACACCAACTGAATTATCTGTAAAAGTCGAAAATCCAACTAGCGTTGTCGTGACTGGAACGCGAAAGGATATGGTTGGCGAATTCGCCGCTAAAATCCGTTCTGTAAGGCCGCCAGAGCCCTATAAAGGGAAAGGTATTGCTTATGAGGGGGAAATTATAAGACGTAAGGCTGGTAAAACGGGTAAATAATCATTTCACTAAAATATTTATTTTTTATTTATGGGTCCTAAAAAAACACTTAAGTCCAAATCTGAATGGTTAGAACGCGTTGTAGCTATTGAACGTGTAACAAAGGTTGTAAAAGGAGGTAAAAAAATGAGTTTCCGCGCTATTATTGTAGTCGGAAATGAACAGGGGAAAGTTGGTGTTGGTGTTGGTAAAGCAGGGGATGTTATTACTGCTGTTAGAAAAGGCGTTACAGATGGTAAAAAACATATAATAAGTGTGCCTTTAACGAGTTCTAATTCTATTCCGCATCCTACAAGTGGAAGATTTGGTGCTGCTAAACTTGTATTACGCCCATCCGCTCCAGGTTCTGGTGTAATTGCTGGAAGTTCAATTCGTACTGTATTAGAACTTGCAGGAATTAAAAACATTTTATCAAAGCAGTTAGGTTCTAATAATCTACTAAATAATGCAAGGGCAACAATTGATGGTCTAAGTACACTAAGATCATATAATTCCTAAAGTAAATTACTTAACTAATGGAAGTATCTGAAACAATAAGCTTACTACAAAAAAAAATTCTTAAAATATTAGGTTTTCTTCTACTTATAAGATTAGGTCTTTATATTCCGGTACCTAATGTAGATTTAGATATTTTTTCCGAAAATCAAGTAGCGAACCCTTTATTTGGTCTTGCAAAAAATTTAACAGGGAGCACCTTTCTTGGTGTTGGTTCCTTAGGAATTTTACCCTATATAAATTCGTCGATCGTAATTCAACTTTTAACGCCAGTTATACCGGCTTTAGAAAGATTACAAAAAGAAGAGGGTGAACTGGGCCGCCAACAAATTGCACGTTATACAAGATATTTAACACTAGGTTGGGCATTTTTATTAAGTACTGGAGTTGCCTTTATTTTAGTAAAACCTGTAGTTTTTAATTGGAATCTGCGTTTAGCTCTAAAAATTATTTTCTCATTGACGACGGGCTCGATGCTTTCTATGTGGTTTGCAGAACTTATAACTAAGGAAAACTTAGGTAATGGTTCTTCAATGATAATTTTTATTAATATTATTGGAGGGCTGCCTGCAAACCTTAGTGAATTTGGGTCTACTTTACAAAAATCTTCAGCCATAGCTAATTTCTCTTCTCTTTTTATAACCTATGGACTATATCTTGTTATAGTTGCAATTATTGTTCTTGTGCAAGATTCTTATAAAAAAGTCAATATAGTTTCTGCCAAACAGTTAAATGTAAATTATTTAGAGCAGTCTTCTTCAAGCACCAAATTTAAAAGCAGCTATATTCCAATCAAACTTAATCAAGGTGGAATAATGCCTCTTGTATTTAGTACAACGATTGCAACGTTCCTTTTTTACCCTTTGCAATTAATTTTATCTAAACTGGTTACCGTTGAAGGAGGCCAACTAACAAAGTTATTAACTTTATCTTCTTTTGTTTTAAATTTAGGTCTGGTTGTAGTATTTAGTACGTTTTATGCACTTCTGGTATTAAAGCCGAAGGACTTATCTGATAATCTAACAAAAATGGCCTATAACGTGCCTGGATTTAAACAAGGTAAAGAAACTACTCGTTATCTTGAGCAAGTAATCAGCCGTTTGGCTTTTATGGGAGGTATTTTTTTAGCATTTTTAGCATTTTTCCCTATTGTGGTAGGAAATTTATTTCAATTTAATGTTTTTAAAAATTTAACCTCTCTCATAATCTTGATTGGTGTCATTACAGATGTGACTTCTCAAGTAAAGGGTTATTTAGTATCTCAAAACTATGAGAGTTTTAAAAAAGCGTAGACTTTTTCTTTTTAGTAGGTTAGCATAAAATGGTAGAGGTAAAGAGTTAAAGAATTTCTTTAATATTCGAAAAAGTTCGGATACCAAATTTAATAAATATTTTTTTAAGCCGATGAAAGTTGTAAGTTCAATAGGCAATTTGAAAAATCGTTCAAAGGATTGTCAAGTTGTCAAACGTAGAGGACGAATATACCTTATTTGTAAGTCTGACCCTCGACTAAAAGTTCGACAGGGCAGAGCAAAAATGAAACGTAAATAAAATAGTTAGCAATAACAAAAATAAATGGCACGTATTTCAGGAGTAGATCTTCCGCGTAATAAGCGAATTGATATTGGATTAACCTATGTTTTTGGCATCGGCAATACTAGTGCAAATCAAATAGTAACGGCTGCCAAGGTTTCTCCAAGTACAAGGTGTAGTGATTTAACTGACGAAGAAATCACTCGTATAAGGGCTTTAATTGACGAAAATTATCAAACAGAAGGTGATTTACGACGTATTATTTCTCAGAATGTTAAAAGATTAACCGAGATTGGGTCCGCAAAAGGCCGACGTCACAGAGTAGGGCTTCCTGTACGAGGTCAAAGAACCCGCACGAATGCAAGAACACGTAAGGGGAAGGTTAAAATTCCAGTTGCAAAGAAAAAATAAAAACAACTCATAAATATTAGCTTAATATGGTCAAACAATTAAAGCGATTTTCTGGGAAGAAATCTAAAAAAACAATTACTACGGGGGTTGTTCACATTAAATCAACCTTTAATAATACGATAGTAAACATTACAGATCAGCAAGGAAATACTTTATTTTGGGCCTCCGCTGGAGGAAGTGGTTTTAAAGGAGCAAAAAAAGGTACTCCTTTTGCAGCTCAGTCTGCTGCGGAGAAAGTTGCTGCTGTAGCTTATGAGCAAGGCATGCGTCAAGCGGAAGTTGTTGTTAGTGGCCCTGGAAGTGGCAGAGAAACTGCAATTCGTGCATTACAAGGTTGTGGACTACAAGTTTTAGTTATTAAAGATATTACACCAGTTCCACATAATGGTTGTAGACCTCCAAAAAAACGACGTGTGTAATTTGTATTAAGGCTTTTATTAAGAAAATTTAATTAAGTCATGTTTCAAGTTCAGTGCTTAAAATCTACGACGAATAAACCGACAGAACTTTATTCTAAATATTCAATCGGACCTTTTTTAAAAGGGCAGAGCACCACCGTAGGGAATGCATTACGGAGGGTTTTGTTATCAAATTTACAAGGTGTCGCAATTACAGGTGTCCGCATTACAGGAATTGATCATGAATTTTCAACTATTCCGAATGTTAAAGAAGACGTGGTAGATATATTACTTAACGTAAAACAAATTGTTTTAAAGGGTGATATTTCAGAACCTACTTTAGCGAGACTTAGTGTTAAGGAAGCTGGTATAATAGTAGCAGGCGATATAGAATTGCCTAACAATATTAGTTTAATTGATAATCGCCAGTACATTGCTAGTTTAACTAGTAAAGGTAATTTGGAAATGGAGTTTTTAATTGCTAAGGGTCAAAATTATTTTACAAGCGGGGCTTTGGATTATGTAATCCCAGAACGTTTCTTGGCAATGGACGCTGTTTTTATGCCAGTAACAAAAGTTAATTTTTTTGTGGAAACATCAAGAAGTAACTCTTCTTTTGAATTAGAAAGTTTAGTTTTCGAAATTTGGACGAATGGTAGCATCTTACCTGATGAGGCATTAAGTTCTGCAGCAGAAATTTTAGAAAATACCTTTGGTCTTTTAAAAGTAACGAACACAATTTCGACATCTTCTAACAGTATCGAAACAAACGTTCAAGAAGATAAAGCAGAACATTTAGAAACGGTCTTTATTGAGGAGCTTGAATTATCTGTTCGAGCTTATAATTGCTTAAAACGAGCAGATGTCCATACTTTGTCGGATTTATTAAAATATTCCGCCGATGATCTTTTAGAATTTAAAAATTTTGGTAAAAAATCTGCGGATGAAGTTTGCGAAAATTTAAAAACCCGTTTTGATCTAGATCTTCGGAAATAAAAAATATAAAAAACTAAACAAACGACTGTTAAAAGACAAGATCTAATTTTTAGCGTAAGTTGTTGCTAAACTATTAACTAAAATCTTTGAACTTTATAAACATTAAAAAACGACTGCAATAAATTTAATTTAAATTATGTCTTTATCTGCTTCAGAAAAGAAGTCGGCTTATTTTGGTATAGGGCGTAGAAAAACTTCCGTAGCTAAGGTTATATTAGTTCCGGGTACTGGTACAATGGTAGTAAATCATAAACAGGGGGAAAAATATCTGCAATTTAACTCTCAATATATTACTGCGTCAAAAGTGCCGTTAACGACTCTAGGTTTAGAAAATATGTACGACATTTATGTAAATACGCATGGCGGAGGTTTAAAGGGTCAAGCTGACGCAATTAAACTTGGAGTTGCGCGAGCTCTTTGTTACATGTCATCTGAAAATCGAGCCTCTCTTAAAACAGAAGGGTTTTTAACTCGAGATTCACGCCGCAAAGAAAGAAAAAAATACGGATTGAAGAAAGCTAGAAAAGCTCCTCAATTCTCTAAACGTTAACATAACATTCATAAAATGCCAAAAGCATCAATACATCCTGATTGGTATCCTAATGCAAAAGTTTATTGCGACGGCCAATTAATTTTGAAAGTTGGTTCAACTAAGCAAAGATTAAATGTCGATATATGGTCTGGAAATCACCCATTTTACACTGGTTCGCAAAAAATCCTTGATACGGAAGGAAGAGTAGAACGTTTTATGCGTAAATACGGTATTGAAAATCAAAGTGAAAAATAATTTTTATGCCAACAATACAACAATTAGTTAGATTTGAGAGATTAGCTAACAAAAAAAAGACAAAATCCCCAGCACTTAAATCTTGTCCACAACGACGAGGCGTTTGTACACGTGTTTATACTACAACTCCAAAAAAACCTAATTCTGCTTTACGAAAAGTTGCCCGAGTAAGATTAACTTCCGGATTCGAAGTTACCGCTTATATACCTGGTATTGGGCATAATATACAAGAGCATTCGGTTGTGTTAATTCGTGGTGGTCGTGTAAAAGATTTACCAGGATGTCGTTATCACGTTGTGAGAGGAACATTAGATGCTGCTGGTGTAAAAGATCGAAAACAAAGCAGATCAAAATATGGCGGTAAAAAACCGAAAGGTGGATCATAACAATTTTAATATTTAATAAACAACTATCCATGTCACGTAGAAGTAGAGCCCAGAGAATATTAGCTGAACCAGATCCGATCTATAATAGTAGATTAGTTACTTTACTAGTAAGTCGAATCTTAAAATCAGGAAAAAAATCAATTGCTCAAAAAATTGTTTATAATGCTTTAGATATGATTTCTTCAAAAACAGAAGAAAATCCTGTCCTTGTCTTAGAAAAAGCGGTTAAAAACGTTACACCTCAAGTAGAAGTTAAAGCGCGACGCGTTGGTGGCTCGACTTATCAAGTTCCGATCGAAATTCGAGCTTACCGAGGTACAAATATATCGTTAAAATGGATAACAGAATTTGCTCGAGCACGCTCCGGCAAGAGTATGTCCGTAAAGCTTTCGAATGAAATAATTGATGCGGCAAAAGAGACCGGCAACAGCATAAGAAAAAAAGAACAGACTCATAAAATGGCAGATGCTAACAAAGCGTTTGCTCATTTTAGATATTAATTAATCTTCTTGAAGACTTTATAATAAAGCCTTTTTCGCCAAAAGTATTTAAATATAAAAAAATTTAAAAATTAAAATCAACATCTCAATTTCCTATGGCACGCGAAAAATTTGAAAGATCAAAGCCGCATATTAACATTGGTACAATTGGTCACGTAGACCATGGTAAGACTACTTTAACTGCTGCAATTTCGGCGACTTTAGCGATTCACAATGAATCGGCAACAAAAAAATTCGATGAAATCGATTCTGCACCGGAAGAAAAAGCACGTGGTATTACTATTAATACGGCCCATGTAGAATATGAAACTGCTGATCGTCATTATGCTCACGTTGACTGTCCAGGCCACGCCGATTACGTAAAAAATATGATTACAGGCGCCGCGCAAATGGATGGTGGAATTTTAGTAGTTTCCGCGGCTGATGGTCCGATGCCGCAAACGCGAGAGCATATTCTGCTGGCTAAGCAAGTAGGTGTACCTTATCTAGTAGTATTTTTAAATAAAGCAGATCAAGTTGATGACGAAGAGCTTTTAGAACTGGTGCAATTAGAAGTTCAAGAACTTCTAGAAAGTTATGATTTCCCTGGAGATGAAATTCCTTTCGTTTCCGGATCTGCATTGCTTGCTTTACAAGCTGTTGAAGGTGGGCCAAAAGAACGAGGAGCAGACAAATGGGTTGATCTTATTTACGATTTAATGGATGCCGTAGATAAGTATATTCCAACACCTGAGCGTGATACAGAGAAAACTTTCTTAATGGCAATTGAAGATGTCTTTTCTATTACAGGTCGTGGTACGGTTGCGACAGGTCGAATTGAAAGGGGTATGATCTCAGTGGGAGATGCTGTAGAATTAGTTGGTTTAAAAGATACAAAAGCAACAACAGTTACAGGTATTGAAATGTTCCAAAAGACGCTGGACCAGGGGATGGCAGGCGATAACGTTGGTATTCTTATCCGTGGTATTCAAAAAACTGAAATTGAAAGAGGTATGGTGTTAGCAATGCCTGGCAGCATTACTCCCCACAAAAAATTTGAAGCCGAAGTTTACATTTTGAATAAAGATGAAGGTGGTCGTCATACCCCTTTCTTTACAGGTTACCGTCCACAATTTTACGTTAGAACAACTGATGTTACTGGTACGATTGTACAATTTACTGGTGACGATGGAAGTGTAGCTGAAATGGTAATGCCTGGTGATAGAATTAAAATGACTGCTGAACTTATTAACCCAATTGCAATTGAACAAGGTATGCGTTTTGCAATTCGAGAAGGTGGTAGAACAGTAGGTGCTGGCGTCGTATCGAAAATTATCGAGTAAAAATAACATATATAATGAGTTCATTAAAACTCCAAAAACTTCGTATAAACGTTAAAGCATACGAATCAACAATTTTAGACAACGCTTGTACTAAGATTGTAGACGCGGTTAAAGAAAGTGGTATTGAGCCAATTGGGCCTATACCATTGCCTACTAAACTTCGAAGATATTGTGTTTTAACATCCCCTCATGTAAATAAAAAAGCAAGAGACCATTTCGAAATAAGAACACATAAGCGCATAATTGACGTTTATCGACCCACTGATACTACTTTAGAAAATCTAAAAAATCTAGATATTTCAGCAGGGGTTGATGTAGAAGTTAAAAATTTTTAAAAACAAATTACAATTAACCTAAAAATTGTTTAGTCTCTTTTTAGGTAAGTACTGTGAGGCTGTTAGTAACTTCTTTGTTTATTGCGCCGATACTTACAATAATAAAAAAGCCTTATTAAACTCTTCAGTTTGACCCAGAGAGTTTAATAAGGCTCTTTTTTTGCGCAAAAAAATATTTGTCTAGTTTAATATGACGAAGTTCCGTATTATTGATGTCTTCGGCTCAACAATTAAAATTTAAAAAAGATACTTTTTTATTAAACAGTAAAGTTCTGAACTATTATCGAGACTGACGGGACTCGAACCCGCAACTTCCGCCGTGACAGGGCGGTGCTCTAACCAATTGAACTACAGTCCCTTTTGCTATACAGAATAAATATATAATTTTACTTCCCAAACGTCAAGTTTATATGTTTCTAATTAAACTGTAACCCCTCGTCTAGGGAGATTAAAAATTAAAGAAATGAAATCTCATCAGACTTTTGTGACTGTTGATAATTTGTTTCCCTAAGTTTCTTTAAAATTTTACCGAAGTATTCCTGTAAATAATTTTCTAAACTAAGTCTACTACCTTGCCATAAAATTTCATTCGAAGGTTTAATTGCTGAAGTAGAATCAGTCGATATTTCACCAAACTGTAAACGATCCGCAATATTCCATGTAAATTCGAAGAAACGGAAAAATCTTCTTAAAAGGCTAAAAGCAAAAATTGGGATATACGATATTTTTGCGGTTTTGCCGGATAAACGCTCACACAGTTGAATAATTTCATTTGGTGTCCAAAATTTTTCCCCAATAAGAGAAACCTTCTTTTTATCGTAGGAAGATTTATTTAACGTTTGGATAATAGCTCTCGACGCATCTTGTGTATCCAGATAAGCTAACGGAACGGAATCTTTGTTTAACCAGATTGTTTCACTTTCTAAAACTGGAAGCGCATATTGACTAATAAGTCCTTGAAAAAATCCTGAACACTGAAAAATAGTATAATTTATGCCAGATTTTTCCAGCTCTTTTTCCATTCTAATTTTTAAATCTAATAAAGGTATCGATTTATTTTTTGATGCATTTAAAACTGAAAAATAAATAAATTTCTTTATGCCAACTAATTTCGATGCTTCAAGAAGAGCTAATTTCCCCTTCCAGTCAACAGTTTCTGAAGTGTAAGTGCTCGTAGAACGAATCGTTGCAGAATCTATTACAACCTTAACTCCCTTTAAAGCTAAGGGAAGAGTTGATGGTATCGAAAGATCTCCATAAATAAGTTCTGCCCCCCAGTCTTTTAAAAAAGCACTTCGACGAAAATCACGCACTAAACACTTAACCTGATAACCTTCATCTAACGCTTGTTTTACGATTTGGCGACCTAGCGTTCCTGTTCCTCCAATCACTAGTATGCTCATTAAATCTTTTTTGTAAAAATATGTTAATATTATACCAGATTCTTATTTTTTTTATAATAGAACCGCTGCCATGAACTATATAGCTGTTAATTCGCTTAACAGTTAAATTAAAAGATTCATATAGTCATACTAGCAGAATGTTTTGAAACTTCGGATTTAAATGGATTTAAGCTAACGAATTACGGAACAAAAATAATCTATTAACCTAGTATAAAAATTTTAATCTTTCGAAACTATTGACAAGAAAGTAAATCATTTAGTATATTTCTTCTTAGATTAAAAGTTTAATTCGAAGGAATCCGAAAGAGATTCAGAAGTACCATGGAGAGTTTGATCCTGGCTCAGGATGAACGCTGGCGGTATGCTTAACACATGC